>JAEEGK010000081.1_pt1 | contig 212358 bp, 222 predicted proteins | sample 8958771 | NCBI WGS metagenome assembly JAEEGK01 (sample SAMN16246547, study PRJNA631951) | gut metagenome | biome: gut microbiome; feature: rumen; material: SC-attached | host: Bos | place: Iran: Karaj | collected 2018-10 | reverse complement strand
TATCCAGGACGTCCTTGAGAATCATAAGTCTCAACGATACAGTCTAGGAAATCACAAAATATTACTTGCTTATCCCTATTTATTGGTTCTTTCTGATTATTATTTCCTCCAGATCCCCAAATAGAACTTCCAGTATTACCTGTTCCCCATGGCGAAGATTGTTGTCTTTGTTGCCATGGGCTAGATCCACCTCCGCCTCCAAAACTCGGCGTAAATGGCGAACTTCCAAATCCTCCACCACTTGGTGCTGTACTTGGTTGACCAAATACGTTACTAGCCATTGTATTTCCGTTATTATTTATAGGTTTCTCTTCTTCAGTGTCTTTTTGTTGTTTATCGAGGGCAGTTTCAATTTCCCCTTCATCAACTTCAGTTTCTGATTCGTCTAAAGCTTTGTCAAATACTTCACCAATCTCACGATCTTCATCTTCGTAATTTGGCGGTATATATTGCTTTTCTTCTTTTTTCTGATTTTCTACATTATCAAAGAACCCCATTATTCTTCTTTTTTATCTGGATTCTCTTTTTCTTCAGTCTTTTTCGTAGGTTCCATTCCATTTTTGATGAAAAGTTCCCTCATTAGACAAGAAGTGTTTTTAATAGAACAACCAGAGTGGTCTTCTTTATAAAGATCACACCATCCTGGGCAGAACGAATCAACTACACTATCAATACTGACTAGTTTTTGTTCTTTTAATAATTTTTGATAAACGTCTGGATTCATTAAGTCCTTCATGGCATCTTCAATCATACCCTTTTTAGGAATTATATCCAGTTCTTCTGTATCTCCTCCGTCTTTACTTCCAACTCCCCCACAGAAATCTACAAACGAGACGTCTGGATTTTCTGGATCTTCGGGATGTGGAATATAATCGCATATATCAGAATACGGACATACTTGAGTGCACGGTATTCTGCCTTCAGTAGCTTGGAGATCATACTTTGTAAACAAAAGCGTTCTGTCTCCTTTAGGAGTCGTCACTTTTATCTTCTTAATTTTATCAATCATATTTTATTGTTTTATTCAGATATAAGGATTTTATGGGAGGACTGCAAAAAGGATAGTATTACAGTCTGGTCTAAATGTAAATTTCTCGCCTCCAGGAAGTATATAGTCTTCATAAGATTTATATTTCATAAGTAGTCCTGGATTAAAGGCTTCTACTAATACATGACATCCGTTTGGTGTTGGTATGATTCCCGAAATTGTTATATTCTTTTCATGAATCATATTTATTATTGCGTCTTTATCCTCTATCTTATCTATATCAAATAACCATTTCGGTTTCTCTCCTTGAATTTTAGCTCTAACTTCGTCTGATAGAGCTAAACGATTTGGAATATCCCATGCTCGTTTATATTCTTCAGAGCTGATTCTTTTTACATATTCTAGGGCGCACTGCTTTGTTAATTTTTCAAGTGACCTAGGAATAAGACTAATATAGGCCCTAGCATTATAATCACAGCATACTTTTATAATTCTAGGCAGATGAATATCCAGGTCTTCCATCGATGTTATAAAACATTGATATCTTTTTAGATCGCTCTTTGGAAGATCTGGGTTTTCCTTTTTTCTTTGAATAACTTGAACATAGTAGAAAATCCCTTCTCTAAATTTAAGAAGGGACTTTATTATTTCTATATTATTGACTATCATATTTCAAACTTAGTTTTATAGACTTTCCAAAAGACGTTTACGTAGTTAAGACCGACTACTGGATATTTTACAGACACATTTTCAATTTTTCTTCCTCTGTTGTCTGAAAACTTTAGGGTCTTTCCAAGGATTAGTCTAAACTTAAGATCCCTAAGATTTTTAATTCTAGACATTTTTTCATTTTCCCAGTAGTCCATAGTTTCTTGATATGTTTTTCCAGAAAGATTGTGTTTTCTTTCTATATCTTCTACTATGGCTTTAACTATCGCATTTGTAGTAGCAGAGCCATTTATTGCATTTATAACTTGTCCAGACGGGTCTTTTGGAAGCTGAGATATTATTCCTTCAACTTCAAACGACTCGTAAGATTTTGTTACATCTAGTGCAGTTGTTTTAGGAATATACTTATCTCCATAGATTCCTAGGCTATGCAGGAAAGCTTCTTCAGGGGAGATCGCATCAAGATCCATCTTCTTAGGACACACTGATAATTTCTTTCTCTCCATCATAGCTTTTCTAGATGCCCACATGGAACCGATTCTTGCATATTCTACTGCTACCTCTGCTTTTGCTAGATTCCAAGAAGTTATATTCTTAGTATCGCTGACTGAAATCACTGGAAGTTTTTCAAGGTCCAGAAGATATTCGTCATCATAAACTAGGCCCATCTCAATAATTCCAGATCCATAGAGTTTCCTGATTAGGCTCTTATTTTTGGTTTTGATTCCTAATTTTGTGCTCCAGGCTATTCCATCTTTTACAATACAATATGACCTGATGCACTCTAGATCTTTAGGTCCAGTAATTCCGAAAGAGTTCGCAGGAATTGGAACAGATATAGTGGATTTATATGATAGACTAAGATTTGCTCTCGTCTTATTTCCAACAATACCTATTACTTCGCACCACTTATCAGGTACTAGTGTTCCGGCGGTTTTGACTCCTCTCGTTATTCTTTTATATTTTCCGATTAAGTCAGGATCAGTATAAATCTTAACGTCGCCTGCCTCAACCATATCCTTCAGAAGTCTATATATGTTGTACTTTGGTGCTGTATATTGACATGGAAACTTCTTATCGCTTTTCTTAGTTCCAGAACTCATACCGGAAGTTATCGAATCTATAAGACGATAAAAGTCCCTAATCATATCCGTTCCATAGGACTCATAGAAAGCCTTTGTTACGTTTCCATATCCACATGCATGACATAGCAACTCTGCAGTATCAAGGTGGGAAGGATACAGCACCTTCATCCATTTAAGCATCACATCTTTGTCGAACCCAGTGTACTTTTCTTTTGTAGCTTTTGTAGTATCTTTCTCAATAGCCCATGCTTCTGAATATCTAGCTTTTTGTACACTAGATGGAAGACTTACAGTATCTGAAGTAGCTGGGAGAACTGTGAATTGATGTGATCCAGGGGAAGTCAGTAAGATTCTCTGATAGCGAAGTTTGTTTTTATCTATTCCAGAGACCTTAGTATCCCCTTTTGTAAAATTCAATTCTACAATACTTAACTTGGAATTATTAATTTTAATTTTCATAATTTTAAATGTTTTTACTCACTAGTAAGGAATTAAAGAGGGGGCCCTTTAAGACCTCCCTCAGTAGTTTGGGATCATAGAGAAAAACACAAAAACAATGAAGGTGGCATCCAACCCCAAACCACGTAGTATTTCACTAATAAGGAATTAATGCCTTATATCTGAAATGATAAAATTTATTAATTATGTTATTAGTTAAAGCAATTGTTGGATTATTGATCGTTCTTGGAATATTAATTATTCTAATGAACTTTAGAAAAAACACTAAAACCCCAGGCGGGAGTGGCTTTGATGAAATTGTAAGAGAAGCAAGTTATCTTCATAGATATCAATCATATGATAAAAGTCCATATACTAGACATCTCTCTAGAGTTGCAGAGATTGCTAAAAAGTATTGGGACTTTTACGGAGAGGACCATAAACTACATGAAGCTTTGTGGATGGCAGCTTGGTTCCATGATACACTAGAAGATGTACCTTCATATTCTTACAATGATCTTCTTAGATATGCAACTAAGTTCTTCCAAGGAGATACGCTTTACGCAGAGATGGTAGCAAATATTGTCTATGCATGTACAACTGAAAAAGGAAAAACCAGGGCTGAACGTGCTGGTGAAAAGTATTATCAAGGAATTAGAGAAACTGGATATGCCCCATTTATTAAAGCATGTGATAGGCTTGCTAATATGGAATATGCATGTCATGTTCATTCCTCTATGGAGAAAGCTTATAAAAAGGAGCTCCCAGATTTTCTTAAGAAAATAGAGAATCCAGATAATCCAATTCCGCCCGAACTTAAGAAAGAATTATGCCAATACCTACAGGATTAAATGAACACTTTAAGGGAACTGGAAAACACCGTGTCCCAAAAAGAGCGTTCAATACTGAAGCTGATGCGTGGGACTTTATCAATGCCCACAATATTAAAAATAAAGTCGTCTATCAGTGTGGATTCTGTGGCAAATATCATATAGGAGGATAAGATGAGAATAAAAGAAGTAGATAAGTGGGGCATACACATTAGGGAATACTATTTGTATCGTTCCGACCTAGAAAAGTTTGATACTAGGAGATTACTATTTATTCTTAAACGTCTTAGGGCGTTTTATTGCCGTCAGGATTGGGACTTCTATGAAACAGCACCATCAGGACAAGACTTCGAAAATACTTGGACTGAGTATGAGTGGACTGATGGAGGTTCTAAGCTTTGTCAGGATCGATATTATGCTATGATTTGGATGGTTAAGGATGTATTATCTAGAAGAGAACATATACCTACATCCAAGATTGAAAGAAAAAAGATTCGCCAGGCTCGGGCTAAAAAGAGGTATGATAGAAAGAAATCAACTTCCTTATGGCAATCACAAAGAGCGATGAGAAATGGCTAATAAAAGAGGAAGAAGTAAAAGACAGCCTCAAGAACCAGGTTCCCTACTTCAAAAATATGATAGCATTAATTATCGCTGGTGGGGACAGTATGCTAACGGTCATAGGTCTAGAGGAAAGATTAAACAGGTTTTTTCTCAGAGACTTAGAAATAAACTCAAAGAAGAAACTAAAAAGAAAATAGACGAAGATGATTAGCAGAGATTACGGGGTTCTTTTTAAGCTCCTTATTAAGAATAGAACAAGTGAGGTTGTTATTAAGGAAGAAGTATGTCCTGGAAAATTCTTTACCTGGCCTGATTTCAGCTGTTGGTATTGGCCAAAGCTTACTAAGGCAGAAATGGACGTAGAAATCCACAGAATTTATGACTCTGAAGATTATCATGAATTTGGAGATCTTTGTGGGATTGCTATGCGGGTATACGAAGAAAGAGCACATTCTTCATACTGGTGTGGACCTGTTAGTGCAGCCAAAACCAGAAAAGAGTTTGAAAAAGAGTGTAGAAAGCGTAAAGTAATATTTGAAATCGATGAAGATTTATACAACTTATTTTGCGAACCTAAGAAACATACCAGAGGATATAATTCCAATAGCAATTTGCGGAAAAAGTCCTGATTGGTGGTCTGGTCTTAAGTATTCAGTTCTCGCCCCTAAGTATTGGTGGTGGAGAATATGGAAGGAAGAAGATAAGGGAGAAGACTGGTATACTCAAAAATATACAAGTACTGTACTTGATTCTCTTATTCCTATTTCTGTGGTATCTGACCTTAAAAGAATGGCAGAAGACCACGATATAGCTCTTGTCTGTTATGAGAAACCAGGAGATTTTTGTCATAGGCATCTTGTTGCTCAGTGGCTAAAGACTGCTGGATATAATGTAGAAGAATGGCAGAAATAGATGATTGGAGTGATATGTGGAAAGATATGCTTGATGGGTCTATAACCGTTGATTCAAGAGACCTATTTAATCCAGAAAAAATCAACACCTATGATGTTAAAGTCGAAGGGTGGCTTGTTCTAGATGATAGTAATGATCTCTGGTTCTTCCCCGGAAAGGACAATAAACCTGTCAAAGAAAATGGAGAATGGGTTGGTATTTGTCCGTTCCATATAGAGGACGAGAATCACGGAATTGTAAAAAATGAACTTAAAAGAGAACCAAAATTTATAGTATTAAAATCATGATGCAGGAAAAATTAAATGAACTGATTAAAGAGGCAATGAAGTCTGGTAATAAGATTAGACTTGAAACATTGCGTGCCATCAAAACGGCAGAAATGGAATATCGGACGGCGAAAAATGCAAAGCCTCTGGATGATACGGCCGAAGTTGGAATTCTTCGGAAAATGATTAGCCAGAGAGAAGATGCCGCCGCTGAATATGTCCGTGGCGGAAGACAAGACCTGGCGGAAAAGGAACTCTTGGAAGTAGAAGTCATCAAAGAATTTCTACCGGCCGAGATTTCCAGAGACACTATTGAATCCGCCGCCAGAGAAATCATCGACGTAAAGGATATTAAGATGATGGGTAAATACATAAAGGCCCTTCGTGATAAATTTCCGACTGCCGATGGAAAAGTTATTTCTGAAACTGTAAAATGGATTCTAAATGAGAAAGCCTAGAGATTGGGAATGGAAGAAGATTTCAGAAACCTCCGATAATCATCTTAAGATAGAAGAGATGATGCAGAAGGAAGAGGATGAAGAGGTCGAATCCATGTATCGAGATATCCCCGGTCTTAAAGAATATGTAGAGGCTGGGCATACAAATCAGGAGTTTGTAGATAATTATGAGACTCTTGGTTTTGATATAGCACCTTTTCAGTATCACCTCTGTAGATTTAGATGGAACTTAAGCCAATTGGTGGATAAAATGAAAAACCTAGAAGACTGGGAACCAATATCGTATGAAACGGTTAAGATTCCGAATGAACTAGCTCTTAAGATAGCTGGGGACGTTATTCCTGAGAAATATAAAACTTGGGGATTTGCACTCTACTTTACTGACAATGACTTCGGATGGCCAATGGAAATAGTCGGAAGAATAGTCGGAAAGCAGTATAAGAAGGAATTCTTTGATGTTGTCAGGTCTATCTGTGAGTTCGAAGAGAACTATGCCACTGCAGAATATTACTGTGATACGCATCTAGGCAAGTATTTCAATGAACGACTACTAAAGATACTTATTGATAGACTTTATTCTGCTGGTGATGTTCTTAGTTCTTGGGGAGGTAATAGAGATCTTCCAAAGCAACATGAAACGGATCAGACAAGAGAGTATCTAAGACTTCTAGATAGAGATATTAAGATAGGCAATGAAGAAGAAATTCGTCGTTGGTTAGTTCAACTTGGATGGACTGAAGAATATCCGGATCATATCTGGTGCAACGGTGAAGTCCTGGTAGTTTTGTTTAAAGATAGCGAAATCAGCGTTCATACCTGGTAATGATGACAGATCAAGAACCAGATGATAATAGACTTGGTATTTTTGGAATCTTAAGTCTTGTACTTGGGGTAATACTTCTGATCTATATTATAATAAGAATAATACTAGTAGGGCCATAAATGAAAAAGAAAGCACTAGAATCTATAAAATCTACACTACTGATAGTAATTATAGTTATTATAATTTCTTTGGTAGCGATTCTAGCGAACTTCTTCTATGATCAATATGATCTAGGAGTTTCTATAACATTTACTGTTTCTATGGCAATACTTATAGCTGCCCTTGCAATTACCCACTTTGAATTATGAATAATGATTATACAAAATTGTTCTTAAGGGAGATTGCGGGAGTTCTTGTAGTCTTTTTACTCGGTTATATTGGAAGTCTAATATATAACTGGTTTGGAATGATTTGGATGGTTATTTACATAGTTATTGTAGCTATCATGGTTACGATAATACTTGGAAGAAAATTAAAAATAAAGTGATGGAATTATACGTTCCACCACTTTTTTATATACTCCTCTACTTCTTCTTGTAGTTCTGTTTCTTTTCCAATTGATATTAATAATGAATTTATTTTATTTTTTCCAAGAGCTCTAATTCTTTCTATCATATCCCTTTTATAGTTTTCGATATTTACTAGATTTCCAACTGATATTTTCACAGTGTCTAGGATATCTGAAAAAATGAACTCTAATTCTCCTTCCCCGTCTTTTATATTAACCTTCATATTCCGAATAGGCTTTATTAATTCCGGAATATGTGAAAATCTAGGAGGGCTTTCATTCAGTGAGTAGTAGTATAAGTATTTTAGTTTTAGAACTATATTTACTTTTTCTACAATCCAGTCTTCTATCTTTTGATTGTCACAACCACCAACGTATATAGTTTTATAATTAGAATATAGAGTGGAATGTGTTATCGTAGTTCCTGAATAATTTTTTAGAAAATAATCTAATAAACTTTTTGCTGTCATTTCAAAATTAAGGTTTTCGCTTGAAATACCCCTTTTTGCGTTTTACAGGACACTAAGTTCTTATAAATGAAAGCAATTATATTATTATTTTATATAGTTGTTTTTATTTGGTTAAACATATCTTTTAAGGGAGAGGAAGTAGTAGGAGTCGCGATCTATGAACCCTCTCCTGAAATTAAAAGATATGAATTGGTATAATTTTTAGAACTAGTGATCTCCTAGGATAAAAAGAGAAAAAGATATGTATCCAAAATATTCAAATGATGAATTATTAAAGTTAATCAAAGAAAAACGAATTAGCAGAAAAGAATTACATGATCGATATAGGAAGCAATACAAAGAGCTTCAAATATCAAATCCCGAAATTGAAAAATTTTTAAAGTGGATTCCTCCCATTCAATATTCTGAGTTATTCGATTCCCCAGAAGCTTTTCAAAAATTTATTAATGAAAATAAATTTGAAAATTCTAGTCAATTAGAACAAAGATTTCCTGGAATTGCTGCAAATTATCGTAAGAATCGCGGAGGAATAAAAGATAAGATAGTCTGGGCCAAACCAGCATTTTCGTGGAAGAGAATGACAGTAGAAGAATTGCAAAATTTTATAGATGAACATAAAATTCAAAACAGATATGATTTTTCTATTAAATTCCCTAAACTTTATGAACATAGTAGGGATGATTGGAAAATAATAGACCAGGCAGTGTTTCCTATTGAAACTACTTATGGACGTTGGGAAAGTTATAATACTGTAAATGATTTTCAAAAATTTGTAAATGAAAATAAAATAACTGGGAAGAAAGATTTTAATTTGAGGTTTAGAGGTTTATGGCAACGAGCTAGAAATAAAAATTTTCTTAAAGATTTACAGTTTGTTGGAGATCCAGTTTATGATTCTCTTTGGGAAAAGAATTTAGTGGAGTTTCTTAGAAATTCTATAAACATTCCCGAACAAAGAATAAAAACCCACATAATTCTTTCAGATTGTGTAGATAAAGGCTCTCTTATTTTAGACATAGAAATTAAATACAAAAAAGTAAAAATAGCTATAGAAATTCAGGGCCCATATCATTTCAACACACCTTTTAACAAAATAGAGAAATATATAACTAATAGAAAACATGATATAATGAAAAAGCGATATCTTGAAAGTAAAGGATATGATGTATTTTTCTTTAGCTATTCAAGAGACTTAGTTTATACTTATGGATATCCATATTATGTTTATTTAAAAGAAGATGAACTATTGAAAGATATAAAAATGCTAATTGGCATACCCTAATTCCTTATTTTTGGGAAGGGGGTATGCCCTTTCTTTACTAATATGGTTATTTAAAATGAAAATAAATAAAAAAGTATTATATTATGGAATTTAATTCAGATGGACAATCAGTAGTAAGAGTTCTTGATTTTCCGGACAATCTTAGATCAAAGTGGTCTATGTATATAGCCGATGAGAGTGGATGTCTTAGGGAAATTATAGATAACTCTACTGATGAGTCATATGCATGTAAAACTTGTAATGATATATTAATTAATACTAGTTTTAATGGTAAATGGAATATAGTAGGAGATACAGGAAGGGGTATGCCAATATTCATGAGTCCTGACCGTCCAGGTCAAACTCAGGCAGATGTAGCCGTTTCCGTAACTCATGCTGGTTCTAAATTTAATGGAACAGGTGAAACAAAGGTTGGTACATTTGGGCTAGGTTCTTCAATTTGTAATGCACTATCATCACAATTTGTCTTGCTGTCTAAAATTACATCAGAAAATTATGATAAGTCAATACCGGAAGTAAGAACATTATGGGAGTCTGCTGGACCAAGAAGTAAGCGCGATCTATTCTATATTGTTTATTACGAACGCGGTATTAAAAAATTTGAAGGTGCTCTTAAAAAAGTTGATATTGAAAAAAAGTTATTTGGAGAATCTGGATATGATCCAATTCCAGAAGGACTTTCAACAGTAACTCTTTTTATACCAGATGAAGAAATTTTTGGACCTAAGGCAAAAACTGTTGTTCCTGTAGATAATCTAAGAAATTTTCTTATAATTCAAGAAAAATTTTATAAAAGAAAAGTTAATCTTCATATAAATGGAGCTCTTGTAAATAATTCAGATTTTCAACCTTATCGATATGAAATTCTGAAAACAGTAGTTCCTGAAGATACAAGTATGAATCCAAAATTAGGCGTCTATATTACTTTTGAAATAGATGATGATTTTGGAAGCAAAGAATGCAAAGGCTCTGTTAATGGTTTGGTAGTAGATAGCGGTGTTCATATTAATTATATAGAAGCCGCATATGAAAAAGCCTTACGGGATGAATATAAGATAAAACATCGAACAATATTTAATGGACTTAAAATGTTTGTTATGTTATTGGCTGATGAAATAAATTATGATTCTCAAACTAAAGTAAGACTTAAATCAATTACTAAAGTTAAGCAGACTGATTTTAAGGATATTACTAAAGAATTTATAAGAATTTTTAGAAACAACAGAGATTTTTGGGACCTCCACGTTGATAAGCTTAATATGCTCGCAGATTCAGTTAGATCATTATCTGCAGTAGAAAAAGCAAATCAAATGATGAATACTTCTACTAAAAGTAGTGCTGTATTCAAAATGAAAGGAGAACTGATAAAAGGCTTTGTTGATGCTACTCTGGCAAATAGGTGGGATTGTGAACTTTATATTTGTGAAGGAAATTCTGCTGCTTCCGGATTGATACAAGGAAGAAGAGACGGCACACAAGGTATTCTCGGGATAAGGGGAAAGATTCTTAATACTAAAGATTCCAGTGTAGACGACGCTCTTCTTAATAAAGAAATTTTTACAATATTTAAACTCCTTGGGGTTGGTATTGATATAAATAATTGTACAACAGGAGCTACGAGTCCAGAAGAGGCTTATGCTAGATTACAACAGTATGCTAGATACGGACGTATAGTAATTTGCGTTGACGGTGATCCTGATGGAAGTCACATAGCCAATCTTATTACATACTTATTTGCTAAATATGCTAAATTTATCATAAATGCAGGAATGTTGTATCGATGCATAGCGCCAGTGTGGGAACAAAATGGACAATTTTGGTATCCAGACAGTCCAACTGTTCCTGGTACAATATTTCCAATAGGTCTTGATACAAGTAAGCCATTTTCTCACTTAAAAGGGCTTGGTAGCACTCGGAAGGAACAAGTTTATGATGCATTCTTCAATCCATGTACTAGAAGATTAGTTCAAATAACACCCGAAGGGATGGACTATGCAATGTCACTGAATGAAAGCCCAGAAGTTAGAAAAGAACTTTTATATTCTGCAGGAATTTTAAGTAATCCATTTAATTTTAAAGATATTTAATATGCCTAGAAGAAAAAGATTAGACCAGGAAATTGATCAAATACCACAGGAAATATTACAAATACCGATGGGTCAAGCAATGCAAGATAACTATTTAGATATTAGTAGTTATGTTGCTAATCATAGAGCCTTACCAAGTCTTTATGATGGGTGTAAAGATAGCTATAGAAGACTTATTTATGCAGCTATGAATTTCTCAAAAGGGAAATTACATCCAGGCCCAGAAGTTGTTAATAAGACTGCAGCATATCATCCACATTCAATAGACTCCCTCAAAGGAACAGCAGCAATGTTTGTTAATTCAGGAGTTTTTGATGGGGAGGGAGCATTTGGATTTACATCAATGGATGGAACTGAGCTTGAGCCCGCTGCATTGAGATATGTAAAGATGGGACTAAGTGATAAATACTGGTCGCTCATTGGGGACCTAATAAAAGAAGTTCCTTTTGTTGAATCTCCAGTAGGTGCTATGGAACCGACGTATATACCGCTTCCTTTGCCTCTTTGTACATATCTTAGGACGTCTGTAACTGGAATGGCAGTGTCCATAAAAACAAATATTCCGAATTTTAAACCTTCATCTATGTTAGCTGCATATAAAGCAGATAATCCAAATCTTCTTGAACCTAATATTGATATTATAATGGATAAATCTCAATCAGAGCTTAATAAACTCTGGGAGACTGGAAAAGGAAAAGTTACTTATTCATTTAAGATATCTAGGTCTAATGGTTCAGATGGTAAAACAGAAGGAATTTTATTTGAAGGAGACACTTGGTTATTCACTCCAAAATGGTCTAAGTTTTCTAAGCTTTTTGAAGATGGAAAAGCATTTTATGAGGACTTAACTGATGCTTCTGGAACCAAAGCCTTTGTTGGTAGAGTTCCAGGGGCGAGGGGCATCACTATTGAAGATATTGAAGGAATAGCAAGAAAAATTTGTTATAGTTCTCAGGAATATAGTTTAAATATTACTGATGGAACTACTGCATATCGAATACCTCTGAAAGTGTGGATAGATTATACATATAAAAATTATGTAGGCCTAGTCACAGAGGTTAATAAAAAGAGAATTGCAAAGTGTCAATTCGATATAAAGGTACAAGAAGCTATTCCACTGGTTGCGGACTATATTTTAAATCGTAATCCAAAAGCATCCGACACCGATATACAAAAGGCCTTAGGAATTCCGGCCGATATTATTGAAGTAGTTATGGGAAAACCAATCTCATATCTTAGAGCCAATAAAGATACGGCCGAAAGAATAAAGGCCTTAAAGAATCGGCTGAAAGAACTTAAAGCCTTTGATCCAATTAAATATACTGAAGAAATAATAAATCAGCTATGAATTCACAATGGGATATAGATGTTGATAAATTATTGTCTTTCTATACTTCAGGAAGAAAGATAATAAAGAAAAAGGAGCTACGAGAAAGAGAGAAGTTCCTAGAAAATTTTGAAAAAATTATAAAGACGTATAGTACAGATTTGTCTGGTACTTGTCGACGTACTATTGGATATTTTAATTCAGAACAGAAATTTAAGTAATGGGTACAATTGATTTTGATTATTTTCTAAGAGTTAATAGCTTTCTTTTTCCAAGAAAAGGAAAAATAATAAAGAAAAAGGAACTCTATAGACTGAGAGATGAGTATAATAAATGGCTCGAGGGTTCTAGACATTTTTTAGAAGAATGCCCTTCGCCGGTTAGTATAGATATTAATAAAATTCCTGCTATCGACTTTTCTCAACCTATAGGAAAGTTCTTCTTTTCAAATCTTATTATTTAGTAGTATGGACAAATTTGCAGAAGAAAGAATTAAAGAAATTTATGGAGATTCTTGGCCCGGTCCTGATGCTGAGCCTATGGAACTTCTCAATAAAATTTTAGAAGTTACAGAAGAATATTCGGGTAGACGATTGTCTTCTGAAGAATTAGAAATTTATCATCTTAAGAGAACAATCTTAGATGAAAGACTTAGATTATTAGGAAAGACATGCCAAGAAAAAGAAAATCCAGATACTTCCTCCTAGTAGATGAAAGAACTGGCTCTGAATCTATTCCAGTTGAGTGGGATAAGCTACCCGACGAAGTTGTTGAAAAATGTGAATCAAAGGTAATCCACGATATCAAAGTTTATTCTAAAAAACATGAAATCGGTATGACCTCTGTAATTTTCTTCAACGAAATAGATTCAGACGATGTAGAGAAGATAAAGCAGGATATGGGTGATGCTGCAGTTATAGTAGAAGATACAAAAAATAAAGTAACATATATCATATGATTTACCTAGAGGGCTTAGAATCTATTATAGAATCTGTATATTTAAATGACCCAGTATCGGATAAGATTGGAGAGTGTAAAGTATTAGTTAATCCAGATAATATTAAATATCTGACGGGACGAACCATAATACTTACCGGAAATAAACCTTATCCAGAAGAAAAAATATCTAGACTGCTTAGTAATGGATGTAAAATAATATCAAGAGTTTATACAGAAAACCCCAATATAGAGGTTCAACCTTATATACTTAGATTATGCTTTGATATAATGTGGAACGGACGTGTAATAAACTCTTGTTTGGATGTTGCAGACCTTTTTGATTCAGAAGAAATCTTGTATAAGTCTGGAATCTTGTATTTCCCCAAGATATATGATTCAAGAGTTGTTGTTCAAGATAGTTATGGAAATCTGAATTGTATAGGGTGGGCATTGCAACAAGTGGGTGTTAATATTAAAGAAGATACACCTTTCATTAATTTGGATATTCTTAAAACAGGAAAGATTATTTTATAGAGGGCATTAAATATAGCCCTCTTTTCCTTATCCGTGTATGGAAGATAGCGAAGAATTAATAAATTATGTAATAGAAATAGATCTTGTAGATTCAATAATAGAGGCAAGGATTCCAGGCGTATGCTTAAAATTTGGAACAAAGTTATATTTTGATCCAGAATTTGGAGATACTAAAGGTACGATACTTGCTTGGGACCCACAATATTCTACAGTACGGCGATTTCGTCGTGGTGATGATTTGTCTCTTATTGTTCCAAAAGAACTAGAAGATATTTATACAGACCTACCAATACGTTCATATTTGCTGAAAACAAAATAGAGGGAATTATTTAACCCTCTATTTTTTCTAGCTCTTCACAGCACTTTCCAAGCTCAGTCATAAGCTTTTCTATCTTTTTATTCAATCTAAATACAGTCTTTTCTTTTAGATCTTCTAGAATTTCTTTTTTATAATTTTCATTTATAAAATCATCTAGATACACTCTCCCAGAATAAGACCAAGTATAGGTTTCGTAATTGATTTCTGTATATATATAAATACATTTTCTATTTTTCTTATAGCTTATACCAGTTACTTTAGTATACTTAGGATCATAGTAGTACGGAACGCTATCTCCGAACTCTATTTTCTTGGTATATTTATAGAGATAGAAATCGTTCACAAAATCTGATATCCTATTCCAAGTGGCTGGAAGCGTCTCTCTTCCTACCGTTATAGACTCTTTTTCGTCTATCTTATGTTTCTTTTTCTCTTTTTCAAGTATCTCTATAACCTCTTTTCCAGTCATATCTATTTATTATTAATTTGTGAACTTGAATTAGGTGATATTACTTGACAGACAGCTTTTTCTCTGAATTCTTTAAGAGACCTAGAATCACAATAGGACATAGCGCTTCTTAGGTAGGAATCAAAGTTTTCAGTCCATCCAGATAGTGTATATTCTTTCTTTACGGCGATGCTTTTTCCTTCGGCGGTTTTTAGGTTCGTATTTCCCATCGCTTTTTGTGCTTCTTTTGTAGACATTCCACGATAAGTTAATTCCGAACCAAGTTCTTCCGCCGTTTTAGCCGCCTGAGCAAAGATTCTTCCACACATAACATAATCTGCTCCAAGTGCGAGAGCTTTGATTATATCACTGTACCAAGCCATTCCACCGTCTGCTATGATTTTACAATGGCTGTGATATCTATATTTCATTTCAGATATTTCACTGATTAAGGATGCATATGGAAAATGGATAGCTGTAGAAGTAGAAGTAAGACATCCTTGACCACTACCTATACCAACTCTCAGGAAATCAAACCCCGCTTGGTCATATAGGAGATAAGTTTGTGGATTACCTATATTACCTCCCATCAAGACAATTCCTTCTCCATATTTTCTCTTTAGTGCTTTTCCCAGGTCTATCTCTTCTTGCATACTTCCATTGGCTATATCAATTAAGACATATAGTCTTACACCATCATAGTAAAAACTTTCATCTCCAGGCCAAGGATTTTCTAGCAACCACCTAGACTCTTTAAGACTAAATGCACAGAACACTTCTTTACATAATTCTAGTCTCTTCTCGAAAGAGATAGTTCTAGGAATTATACATGAGATTTTATTATCCCAATACGACATCCAATTCGTCTCATCCATTACAGAATCCATAGGGGAGGCAATAAGAGGATACCAACCTTCTTTACCTTCTATGCTTTTTCTGAAAGGATCACATTCTTTTCTTGATTTAATACTAGTTGATACTGCGGGAATGACACTAATATCCCGCAGTGAATAAAGCATTTTTTCTTTTAACATAGTTTCTAGATATTACATAAATAAGAATCTGATACCCTCATGGGAGCAAAAAGAAAAAAAAAGAAACCGCCCTTTCGGGCGGTGGGGCGGCGCTGTGCTACGTATGCTCCTTTCGAGCGGCGTGCGGTGCTGCGGCCCGCGGAGATGCCCGGGCGGTTTCCCCCGCCGGCAATGCCGATCTTAGTCGGCCGAGGCTGGCTGGCGGGTGTTACTAGTTTTTTGGGGTCGCCATCTCTGGAGCGGCCCATTCATTGAAGGCTGCGGCGCGTGATGCCCGATCTTTTGGGCGGCGATGGCCACGGTTTGCCTTCATATATAAGGAATTGAGGTCTTTCCGGACGGTATAAAAAGAATCGGCCTCAATGCCGATTCTCTACTCCACCGAGGAAATTTGCCGCCGGCCCTTGCCGCCCTTTTGGGCTTAGGAATCATCAGCTTGTACTGACGCCGCTCGGGGTACCGGGGATCATTGTTTCCTCTACATATATAAGGGTTTAAAGACATCATGGCCGGAATAAAAAAAAGAGCCCTTACCTAGTTTATAGACAATGACAGAATCCGACGGGTTTCTTTTCGGCAAGGGCCCATGCAAAAGGTTTAATCATTTATAAGGAATTGAGGGTTTTCTGAAATAGTAGTTTTTGCTCCTTTAGCGATTTTATAGCCTTATCAATGAAAACCATTTAAAATATTTAACACATTATGGAAGACAAATTAACTTTTATGAAGAAGTGGGCCGTTTGGACGGCCGTACTTTCTGCAATTGCTTTCGTTTTTGTTGGAATCTTCTCACCTATTGAAGCAGGTATGAGTCTTTTTGGCCATATCTTAAAGGTTATCTTTGGGTGGGCATGGGTTACCGTTATTCTTGAGACCTTTGTGTACACTATTGGACAGGTCGCCTACCATTGGAAGAAAGACTACCACGATAAGTATGGCGAGCACTGGTTCAAAGAGGGCGTAAAGGAAGATTGGGCTTATATTAAGGAGAACGTTACTTGGAAAAAGACACTTAAGATTCTTGGTATCTTTGTAGCATTCTTCTTGGCTTGCGGACTAATATTCTTCTTACTTGAATTACTAGTTCCGTAAACTAAAGAGGGGAGACATAGTTCTTCCTTCTTTATTTTCCTTATATATGTTATGAAAGTTTATACATCATATTTTTATCAGGTACGATTTTTTAAACCACACCAAATACCGGTTTCTACTGCAGTTTGGGACCCTAAGTGGTTTCATGAATTTAAAGATCAAGATCATGTCTTTGTAGATAAGAACGGTGTAATAAATGGTATAAGGCTCGAATACTTAAACCCAAAACGCTGTAATGCTGGCGGCTGTCCTTGTAAAATTAAAGATCCGTCAACATGCTGGTTCATTAAATCATACAAGAGTGGCCTTGAGAGATGGAATTTTAATGATATCTATGGAATGCTTTCTGGAACAGCCGAATATGTACAGCGTCTCTTAGGGTTTCAAGACGAGCCAGAAATTATGCTCCTAGTCCATGAAGCTCCAGATAATCCTTGCAGTGAAAGAGTACCTCTTCAAGAATATTTTAAAGAACACGGAATAAATGTTGAAGAATATGAGAAAACTAATTGAGGGCCTTATGATCTGTGGTTCCGTCATTATGGGAGCTACTGTAATTCTAGTTGGTGGGGTTAAGTGGTTTGCCGAGAAAATTGAAAAACAGGTAAATAAATCCAATAAAGAACATGACAAAACAGGAAATTGAAGCTTTTTTACAGAAACCGGAGGTTCTAAAGGTCATCAAAAAGAACCTTGAAATCAATTTATGGAATGAGCCGTGTGGAGGTATTATGGGATATGATATTTACGCAGAGGTTCGTTTGTTTGGTAAATTATTAGGAAAAGATTCAGATTGTATTTAGTATGGAAAAGAAAGTTATTGTAATTGCTGGACTTGACAAATTGCTTACTGTTGTATCTCTAGGGGCATTACTTCTTATAGTAAAAGAATGTGCTTATGAATACAAGAAGTGGAAAAAAGAGAGGAACTAAATCCTCTCTCTCTTTTTATGCATCTAGTTCCCTTGCCTCTATAGTCAGTTCTATAATTTTACTATCAGGATGAGGATAGTATTTATGAGTTGCTACTGCATCTCTATGTTTTATAGCTGTTTTGAGAGACTTATATAATTTTGCTTTCATTATATCAGAAACGGATTTAAGATAATCTTTAGAGACATATCTTACATACATTCCGTTAAGATATTCATATTTTCCTCCCTGTAATTTTATAACATAAAAAGTTTGTTTTTCCATATATATAAGGAAAAGACCTCAAATTCTTATATAGGAAAATACAGTACCGGGCGTTTAACTTTATCGCGACTTCTAACCAACCATTATACCGAGTGCTGTATTTTCTTTCTCTCCACGAAAAAAAAACAAACACCTGATACCACGAGACTTCTTACTCTCCAATCCAACTCCGCGGCTTCGAATCAGATTTCAGAAGCTCGCTGGGCCCGGTAACAGGTGTTGCAGCGGGTCTATAAATGTCGGCAGTGCCGAGGCGATTAACCGGAGTTGACCCGCTTTTGGTAAAGTTGTTTTTTTTCTCCAGTCCGCCGAGCTGCCTCACGTTTTTTTTTGCAGGTTAACGCCTGTGTTTCGTTTTTGCAACTCATATATAAGGAATTGATGTCTCTCCAGAGGGAATAAAAACTAGGGTATCATCACGACAACCTAGTTTCGACCAATTGAATTCTATGAACCTCATTTATAAGGAATTAACGACTTAATAAAAAACTAGGGTATCATCACAACAACCTAGTTTTAATCAAAAGAACAAGAATCTTGAGTTTTTCTTCATCTATAAGGAAATAGTCGGCTGTTATAAGTCTTCACATTCTTCTATAGTTATATCTGTTACTTGAAGATCTGAAGGGTCATTAAGTGGAATAATAATAGCTTTCATATTTCTTAAATCTAAAGATACAGAAAATCCAGAATTAATGAATATTATCTTAGACTTAGGATTGTCTGTATCTTCTATTGTGTATGTCATTCTGGCTCTAGGATTACCTCCTCTATTAATTCCTAGGCTATACGACACTGTTTTTATTTTCTTCATAATAGATTAAATTTAAAGGTTAAAAAGAAAAATAGAGTTCAGGCCACTCTAATTTCTTGATATAATCATATATAAGGGTTTAAGACGTCAGGATACTACTTTTTGCTATTTTAAAGACATTAGATTCTTATAAGTGAATAACTTTTAAAATATAAATAGATATGGATAGAAAAATAATAACAGCTTGTCCTATGTGTAATGAGCTTATTGATATTCCTGAAATTGACAAATCTAAAGACGTGGCTATAGTATGTCCTAAATGTGGAGCGAGAATAGAAATAGATCACAAGCCCATTTCAGATGATATCTTAGATAAACTGAGAAATTTTTTAGGTGAATAAAAGAAAATAGGTAGATTAGTTTTTCTACCTATTTATTTTTTTGTCGGGAGTAAGTGACTCGAACACTCGACCCTCTGGTCCCAAACCAGATGCGCTACCAACTGCGCCAACTCCCGAGTTTTGTTAAATGTTGAATGGCGGTGGGTAAGGGATTCGAACCCCTGGTACCTTGCGGCACAACGGTTTTCCTTGCTACATTATTTTCATATTGTAGTCTGGACTTTGTCTTCATCTGTTCTAGATGTTCCCTGTAAAGTCTCTACACTTGCCCGAGATTAACTCTCTGCTAGCTCGACATCAGCATTTCAGCTTTCATCGAATTAGGGGAATTCTACTTTTAGTATTCCTACTAAAGCACTCGAATTTCAAGACCGCCTCCATAAACCACTCGGACAACCCACCTTGGTTTTATTTGCGGAAAGTAGTGGATTCGAACCACTGGACCCCTTACGAGGTCGGCAGTTTAGCAAACTGCTAGTTTAAGCCACTCACTCAACTTTCCGATTGTTATGTTTTGAAAAGGGTTGAAACCTCGCGAGATTAACATACTTCTTTAGACTCCAGTCATGCTACGCTTTTTAATGAGGACTTGCTACCTCTAAATATGTTAAGTTTCAACCTGTTATAAGTTTTGAAAGTGGAGCGTAGGAGATTCGAACTCCTGACCCCTTGAATGCAAATCAAGTGCTCTACCAACTGAGCTAATGCCCCAAAATATGTTTCGAGCCGAAAGAGGGATTCGAACCCACGACCCCGAGATTACAAATCACGTGCTCTGGCCGACTGAGCTATTTCGGCTTATTTTCTTTTATAAGGAATTAATGTCTTCTTGTATTCCTTTTGTGATCCATGCCGGATTCGAACCGACGCATACTGTTTTAGGGACAGCTGTTCTACCGCTGAACTAATGAATCGTAGCCTGGTTGTTTGACACAAAGGTCCCCACAGCCAAGGAAAGGGTTTCTAAGAGCGTTAAGATACTTTTTTAAGTTTCTTAAACATGCTCCCATTATTAACGACTGCTAGAGCCGTGAGCTTATTATCAAGGTCTGGTTCACAAAAACTAACGAACTTCATACCTTTCATTTCTAGGACTACTTTCCAATATTCAGTATTTCCATACAGATATATTAGGTATTCGTTATTCCAATCTACCTAGCCGTGTTCAATTAGGTACTGCGCTACTGCATGACCTCCTTGTACACAACCATAGACAGGATCAAGACTTTCATCAATTATGACATAAAGTCTTCTCTGCGCTTTGACCATTGATGACATCCCTAGCACAAAATCTTTCTGCAAGATTTCCTAAGCATCGACAGGTTTCATAAATTAATTCAAATGTTGAATCAATCTCCCTGGCATACTGAAGAAATTCATTTATCCAACTAAGTCCACTGGTGCCCCATCCACCATAGCTTCTTTTAAGGGTAATGTCTTCCCACTTAAAATCTCTATGATGACGTAGAACATGGTAGATAACATAGTAGATACGAAGTTTTTCTCCATTACTATTTGCCCGTGCCCAAGCATGATAAGGATCATACTTTCTTTTATCAGGGCAAGGGTGTTTAGAATCTTTTCGGTCTCTTTTTGCGATTTTTTGATCTTCAACGAGACTTTTGATTTCTTGTTTTAGCCAAAGGACGAATTCCTTGTTTGCAATAGTACTAAGGTTGATAATGTTTTCGATGTTAGTTGTATTGGTATTCATAATATCTTTTATTTTAATGGTTTTTCGTTTAATAGTAATCATAGTAATCATTAAGAATAGAAAGATAGTTACGGAGGCCTTAAACTAACCTCGACACTCGCGGCATCGGTTCCTAGAACCTAGCCGAAAAAGTAAATTCTTTTCATAAAATGTCGAAAAATAATGTTGTGTTGTTATTTTCATTGTCTCGACTGTGGGAGGTGGTGGACTCGAACCACCGAACCCTGAGGGAGCGGATTTACAGTCCGCCGCAATTGCCACTATGCGAACCTCCCTACTTGAATATGAAACTAGTCGAGTCCCCGGGCAGATTCGAACTGCCGAATAACGGTTTTGCAGACCGATGCCTTACCGCTTGGCTACGGAGACTTTTGTTATTAATTTCGAAGTGGAATAATTAGGAATTGAACCTAAGACCTTTACATTATCAGTGTAATGCTCTAACCAACTGAGCTATTATTCCATTAATGGTTTTGTGTTGAAAGTGGTATGAGGCAGAATTGAACTGCCGACACATGGATTTTCAGTCCATTGCTCTACCATCTGAGCTATCACACCATATTATTTTGTCTTGAGCGAAATAAGGGACTCGGACCCTCGACCCTAACCTTGGCAAGGTTATGCTCTACCAACTGAGCTAATTTCGCAATGGTTTTTAGCGGTGCGTACGAGGCTCGAACTCGTGACCCTCGGCGTGACAGGCCGATATTCTAAACCAACTGAACTAACGCACCAATTTGTTATTTGTTTTGAAGAGTTCCTGATTCCTTTTGCACCTCGCTCTGGCCCTTGGCTAGTACTGGAATGCCGGACATCCTAACCTTGAGGCGGATTTACCATATACACCGCTTCTACTGTGCTGATTTAGGAACTCTTATTATCTGTCTTGAGCTCCCCCTGTAGGACTTGAACCTACGACTTTCTGATTAACAGTCAGATGCTCTAACCAACTGAGCTAAGGAGGAATGGTTTTTCTATTATAAGAATTTGAGGGCGTGGGAGATGCGGATTGATATATTTGAAAAAAAGAAAAGGCCTAAATGACCTTCTCCTTCAGATACTTTGCCCTAAACTCATTGTTGTATGGGCAGTTCTGAATGTCATATCTCGTTAACTTCCGTCCGAGTGCTTTTTCCATGCAGTCGGTACAAAAGAATACATGATATTCAGGCCCGCTCATTTTTTCATGCAGGGCGCTCTTTTTGTCTCCTTCTGGCATATTCTTCCACTTGTTATAAAGCTTCAAAAATGCCTTTTCTTTTTCATATTCTTCCCCCTCTGAGATTCCGTAGTGTCCCAAAAGGAGGTTCCAGACGCGAGGAAGAACTACGGGCGAGTTTTCATCCCCGTAAGTATATTTCTTCCCGCACCCATTGCAGGTACAAGCCATATTTTAAAAATGTTTTGGTTTCTATAGATAAGGCTTTAAAATTATATAGGATGGAATAAAAAGAAGGAGATAAGAAACTAATGCACTTATCTCAATCTATATCTGAGTCTTCATTATTTTTGAACGAGTTAATATTTTTTGTTTTTATCTTATTAAGTCTCTTTTCATCGACTTCTTCCTCAATTTTATAGATATCTACTTCTTTTCCTTCAAGAATTAGTTTTGGTATATAACCAAGATTAGTATAAGCTTTGAATTTATCCTGCATTTCTTGAATATCTAATGTAAAATCTGATTTGATTTCTACAATTTCATTAGTAGATGTTATATAAAAATCAGGTACTGCAACTCTAGTCTTATTTTGCTGCGTATCAAAATATTCAATCCTAAGTTCTTCTACAGAATATGATATATTATTTTCGTCTAAATAGTTTGCATAATTAGATTCATATGAGCTCCTAAGAAATACTTCTTCTCCTGCCCATGTAGTGTGCCAATTCTGATGCAAACCTCTTTCAAATCCAGATTTTAAAATTCCAGAAGGAATATCTCGTTTTCCCTTATTTATTGAATTTCTAGTAGATTCCTCAAAATTTCTTTTTGGAATTTCCAATACTTTAAAATCTTGACAAATAATGGTAGTATAAGGAACGTTAAATCTGATTGATAAATCATCCCCAGATAATCCTTCGTTCCAATATAAATTATACAATAAGTCTCTTATTCTATAGAATTCATTAAATATTTCACTAGTCCCTATTGCCTTTGGATTTAGTCCATATCTATTAACTAACCCTATTAATTGTTGAAAATTATGTTTTTTGCAAAATTCATTATTGCAATGATAAGTTCCGCAAATAGGACAACATCCATCAGCAATTTTTGGAATATCATAGTTAAAGTATTTTGTTTTTAATAGATAATTATGCTTTCGACGTCTCCGCTTTTCTAATGCTAATTCCTTATTCTTTAAATTTTTCATAATTTAACATTACCGCTTCCCAGATTAAAAGTAAAACCACCTCGAAATAAGAGATGGTTTGTTTAAATCCTTCGTCGGATTGGAGCGAGAAACGGGACTCGAACCCGCGACTTTCGGCTTGGAGGGCCAACGCTCTACCAACTGAGCTACTCTCGCTTTTGTTTGTTAGTGGGCAATGTTGGATTCGAACCAACGACTTCTTCCTTGTAAGGGAAGCACTCTGAACCAACTGAGTTAATCACCCGAATTATGTTGAAGGAGCTAGTATTCTCTACTATTCACATTCTCACCCGTATCTCGGTGCTTATTGAATGCTGACTCCATATGGTTTTAGTGATTCCGGTGCGAATCGAACGCACGACCGACTGCTTAGAAGGCAGTTGCTCTATCCCCTGAGCTACGGAACCAGATTATGTCGAAAGTGATCCGGACGAGGCTCGAACTCGTGACCCCAACATTAAAAGTGTTGTGCTCTACCTGCTGAGCTACCGGATCAATCCATTTGTTTTGAATTTTGGTTTTTAAAATGGGGCTACTCACTAGATTGCCTGGACATTCTGTCCGGAAGAAGTTTTCACCCCGGTATAAATTTAAGTGGCCCCAGCAGGACTTGAACCTGCGACCCACAGATTATGAGTCTGGCGCTACTGACCAACTGAGCTATGGGGCCGGACTTTCGTCATTTATAAGAATTTGAGGCCTTCTTAGCCGCCAATATTTATAATAAAAAGAGGCATATTTCAGCCTCTTTATTTTTATTCTACGCTTAGGGTTAGGATAGCGCTTCTTGAAGTTTCGACATTATCAGTTGCGTCGATTCTTGTGTCAACACTAATTCTATCCTCTGAAATACCGTAATCATTGGTTAGAACGTTCTTCACAACTCTAGCTCTATTTTGTGCTAGGGCGAAGTTTCTTGTTTCACTGCCGGTCTTTGAATCAGCAGAACCAACAACCTGAATAAGAGTATCAGAATCAAGACTCTTAGCAAAGGCATCTACTTTAGCTCTTTCAACACTAGATAATTCACAACTACCAATAGGGAAAGTGATAATAGTGCTACCAACAAGAACTCGAGTCTCCTTTACAATATAGGCCTTTTCCTCAACAACAGTCTTAACAACTTCCTTGACCTCTGGCTGCCGGATGCCGATGAGTTCCTCGTTTTCAGCTAGGAGAGCATCATAGTCTTCCTGAGTTACGCTATAGGGACAGAGTCTAAAATTATGACCCTTGGACTTAGAACCAAACTTATAGGTGAGTCCAAGCATTACATTAGCACGGGCATCTCTCTTTGTTGTTAGGAATGGGGTGCTAACATAATTTCCGGCTACTTTATGGAACCAGAGAACACTGGGCTTTAGATTAATTTGCCATGCCCTTGATTTTCCTAAGTTAAAGTTTAGTTCAGCTCCGGTTTTATAGACAGTATAGTTTTTATCGGTGGGAATTCCATTTTTCCCGACAACTTCATCACTTCTACCATTTACCATAACACCGGCTTCACTTCCTCTATACTGACCATAAGAAGTTGCTACGTAGTCATGTCCCCAACCATAGCCAAGAACACCAACTACTTCAACTCGTCTAGGTTGACCAGGATATCCACCAAACCAATTAGAGAAGTTAAGTTTTCCATTGGCGAGAACTGCAGATTCATCAAAGAAAGTGCGACTAGTTGTTGTACCGATGAAACCTAAACCTTCAGCGCTAAAGCCGATGACTGGAGTTATATATTTACCAAGTTCAAGACCAACTACAGGACTAACTTTATACCAGTTGTCTTTAGTCATGTTTCCAAATTGTGTACCAGTTACAACTCCGCCTGAAACAGTAACGTAGGTGTTTTCAAAGAGACCGGACTTTTCAACGGTCTGGGCGCTTGCAATCATTGTTGTCATTACAAGTGCAGCAAAAATACTTAAAAATTTCCTCATAATTAATATATTTAGTTTTTAATTCAAGACTAAGGAATTACCCTCTTCTTTAGCGCCAAAACGTATATTTCAGAATAAAAAATAAGCCACTTAGGGCTTTAATATTTTATATCTAGGGCTTAAAAGCTGATCATAATCGTTTCTTTTATTATACATAACTCCATAAAAAACAGTCATGGGCTTTCTTTTACTATCTCGTATTATAAATTTTACTGTTCGTGTTTCTACATAGCCCCAGAGTGGATGATCATATGTATATTTAGATCCGATTTTTAGCTTTCGTATTTCTGTTTTTGTCATTTTTTTGTCCATGAAATTATGAAGTAGAATAGTGGACCTGGGATTGATCTGTCTATTTCAACGACATATCCACGTTTTTCTAGACTTTCTCCTATGTATCCAATATTACATTCGCCAGGGTCTATGCTTGTTAGTAGGCTTTCTTTTCCGGCCATTGCTTCTGTTTCTATTTGACGATAGATTCCCTCTAGAACTTCATTATTTCGTCCTCCCATCAATAATCTAGCATCATCAGCAGATATTCCGAGAGATAGTGGCCTTGGTTTTTCTTCTTCATCTTTTTCTCCCTTTGCACAAAATCCAAGGTAAATAGCATATGCAGAAAGACCAAGAGAAAATGAGCCTAGATTAAAATTAAGTTTAAGTAAGCATATAAGAATAATATATGCTATAGTATAAACTAATATATATCCTAATGTTTTAAGCCACGTTTTTGTTTCTATATCCATATCATATATAAGGAAAAAAGACTATCCCGAATCTCACGACTAGGGATAGGATTGACGTGAACAGTAAATTCGTCACACTATTATGCCAAACTTAAACAATTAAAACAACAAATGACTCAAAAGTACTGTTCGTTTATCTTTTAATACTTGTAAGCGGAAAGTATATGTCTCCTTTCTTGACTCTGTCCGTTACTGTTATTTTATCCTGACTCAAGAGACCTTTACTTAACACCAGTGCTCCATGTACTGGACTCTTTTTATATTCAGAAAAGTATTGGTCTCTATCTGATACTAGCCAAGAAGGACTAGAATTTTCTTCTTTTTGTTGTGGCTTTTCTTGTTCTAGAAGTTTTGTAAGATACGTGGTTATTGATTTTACTTCAACATGCCCAAGTTTTCCATTCTTAATACTTCTCAAGATAGCGTCTTTAACTAGTTTTTCTGTTTCGCTTAGAGGCACACTTTGTTCAGATACTTCTACATCAAACTGTACTTTTCTGGAGATATCACATATGGTTTTAGTTATCTCTTTTGCCTTGTCTTGGCTGTAGGATGTAGCTGGAGAATAGAGATATGACATTAATGTATCCTCTAGTTCCTGTTGTATCATAGGAGCGCCTGTTTCCGTAGCTTTTTCAGAAATCTTAGGTATTTTCTTAAGGATTTCAAGAAGCTCGTCAGGAAAATATTGGTCTTCTATCATACTATTAAGGTACTCACAAACTGTCTGGGTAAAACCTTCTGGATAGTTTTCTATAACTGATAGCTTGTTTCTTACAAATAACCTGCTTCCTGTTGCACTAGTTCCGGTTTCATCATAAAAACAAGCATCTGTCGTATCACCATCATAAATTGCAGCTAAGATTGGATATTTACCTTGACAATCCCACTTTACTATCTCTGCAGGTTCACCAAATTCTGTAACGGCCCTCAACTCTCCAGACTCTATGGCGGCCCGAAATTGAAGGAAATCAGCTTTTGGTTCTTCCTTCTTATCGTCTTCCTCATTGATAACTAAGACTAAGTCATTCTGTCTTGGGCCGGGAGTAGAGTCTGAAACAAGTTGGCCGTCTGAATAATACCGCATAATATTTTCAGACTCACCATTCTCACTTAGAACTTTGGCTATAATATCATTTCTATTATAACACTTACATTCCCAGTCAATGATATTTACTTTCCTTCCGTTTCTAGTCTGTACTTCGTATTTACCTGATTCAATATCACTCCGAAGTTCTGGATTAAATTCTATTATCTTGTTCATAAGAAACTCTATTTATTGTTAATATTTCAAAACTAATTGGCTTAAGATTAGAAAATATATCAAATAGCTCGTCTGGAATTCCGAGAATTATTTCAGATGTTGGATACATTTTATGAGTTCCTGCATCTATCACCACCATAAACGTATCTTTATTGTAGAGATGTTTAAGGTTAGATGGTATTTCCCACAAATGTCCTTTAAGACGGTAATTGAGAGTTCTAAAAAGGTTAGTTACATGAAACACCCGAATATTAAATAAATTTTCGTATGTTTTAAGTAGGCTATAATTCCAATGTATAAAACGAGTTCCCATAACTAACTCCAACTAGACCAAGTAATAGATGTACTAAAATCTAGCCACGGTTTTAGATCAGGGAATATATCCATAAGTTCATCTGGGATTACCATATAAACGTCTTTTATTGGAAAGGTTTCACATATTCCAGTATTCTGGCCTAATACAATAGTACCGTTTTCTTCTTTCCAACCAAAACTAAGATCTAGTGGCACATCATGAGAGCTGAGCGTAGAAAACGTATATCCACAGGTATTATAATTACCACTACGTTCTTCTTTCTTGGCCCAAACTCCAATATTAAAAATTTCGTGATATTTCTCGTAAAAGTCTTTATCCCAATATACTTTCATAAGTTTCTTCTTTATTAATAAGAATTTAAGAAGAATAAAAAAACAGCTGCACACCCTCCGAAGATATGCAGCATGAATAGTTTTTGTTAAGTTGGTTGTTATAGTGCGGATAAAGGGACTCGAACCCTTACGCCTTCTCGGCACCAGATCCTCTTACTACATTCCTTTCGATTTGTAGTCTGGACTTTCTCTATGTCCGTTCTGGACATCTCCTGTAAAGTCTCTACACACGTCTGATATAATTACTTATATCGCCTTGGTACGGGATTAGCATATATCTCTACTTAGCTTTCCCCGTTTAGGGAGATTCTACTTCCAATATTCCTATTGGAGCACTCAGATTTCCAAGTCTGGGTTGTCTACCAATTCCAACATATCCGCGTTTTTGTGTTGAATTGTGGTCCGGATGGGAGTCGAACCCACACGGCCGTTTCGGGCCAAGGGATTTTCTTGCTACATTATTTTCATATTGTAGTCTGGACTTTCTCTTAACCTTGGATAAATCTTTAGGTTGTTGCTGTAAAGTCTCTACGCACTGTCTTTAAACATTGGCACGGGATTAGCATATATTTCTACTTAGCTTTCCCCGTTTAGGCAACTTCTACATCTAAGGTTTTCCTTAGTGCACTCTTTGTTTGTCTCCAAAAAGTCCCTCGTGTCTACCATTTCACCACCAGACCGAACCACAATTGGTTTTCAAGTATAAGGAAATTAAGGCTTTTTAGATTCCTTTTTATAAATTAAAAAAAAATTAGCTCTAGGCTAATCTCATAGTAGCGCGGACGGAACTCAAATCCGTAAATCTTCTCCGTGAAAGGGAGATGTCCTAACCAATTAGACGACCGCGCCAATAGTTTCATATATAAGAATCTAAGGTCTTTTGAAGTGCGAATTGTTAATTTTATTAAATCTTTCTTCTCCTACCTCGTTTTCTATATTATATAAATCAATTTCTTCTTTTTCTAGAATTAATTTTGGAATATAACCAAGATTTTTATATGCTTTGAATTTATCTAACATTTCCTGAATATCTAATGTAAAGTCCGATTTAATTTCAACTATTTCGTTAGTACTAGATATATAAAAGTCAGGAATCGCAATCCTTGTTTTATTTTGTTGTGAATCAAAATATTCAATTCTAAGTTCTTCTACCGAATAAGAAATTTGATTAGAATCTAGATATTCTGCATAGTCTAATTCATAAGAACTTCTTAAAAATACCTCTTCTCCAGTCCAAGTTATATGCCAAGACTGATTAAATTTTTGTTCAGGCTTTCCAATATCTTTTCCCATCAATATTGAATTTTTAACTGACTGTGAGGGATTTCTCTTATCAATATCTAGAGAATCAAATAACTTAAAAACTGTTCCCAATGATGTATAATTAAATTTAGCTTTAATATCTATCATAGACATTTTTTGATTCCAATAAAGATCATATATCAGATTTCTAATTCTTTCAAATTCATCAAAAACTTTATTAGTACCTATTGTAGTTGGATCAAACCCAAAGTGTTTAACAAGACCAATAAGTTGCTGAAAATTATGTTTCTTGCAAAATTCATTTTCACAATGATATTCACCACAAATAGGGCAACAGCCAGGTAATATTTTAGAAATATTATAATTCGAATAGTTTTTTAGCAGCACTCTATTGTGATTTCTAGATTTTAATTCGTCTAGTATTTGTTGTCTTGTTTTTACTTCTTCTAAGCTGTTAGCCGCGCCTTTTGGGTTTCTTATGACTCCTTTATTATTTTCAGAAGCTGCACAAGAACTACTACAATAAATATTATCTCGTTTTTCCCAGGGTATAGGTTTTCCACAATGTTTGCATAGTTTAGGATTCTTTTCATATTCTTCTCTTGTCATAATGATTTATTTGTTTTAAGTTAAAAAATCCTTCATAATGATATTTTCAGGAGAGATTTCAAAGCCAATTACCTCTTTTACTTTCTCTCCCTATCATTATGAAAGAATATTACGCTGATTAAAACAGTGCTTATCTATTTATAAGTGTTTACCTCCCTGAAAAGCGCAAAAACATACATTTCAGAAAAAAAAAGAAATAGGAATTTAATCCTATTTCATAGTAGCGGCGGACGGACTTGAACCGACGACCTCAAGGTTATGGGCCTTGCAAGCTACCAACTGCTCTACGCCGCGATGTAGTACTGGGTAGGAGAATCGAACTCTTGACGAGAATGAAAATCTCTGGTACTAACCGTTATACGAACCCAGCAATTTAACATATATAAGAAATTGAAGGCTTCTTAGGCGCAAAATAAAAAAAAAGAGTTAAGACCTCTATGCACTCATCTATTCCGGTTTCACCCCAGACAGCCACATTCATAGCTCCCGCTTTCTCTGCCATAGGTCTTTGATTTATAGACAGCTCTTCGGATATTTTTTAAGTGCTAAGTTTAATGCTCCTCTTATATATAAGGATTTGAAGGCTTTCCAGACGTATTAAACATCATAATAGGATTTTGTCTGTCCCTCTATTATCATTGGTTCTAGATCCTCAAATAATTCCAAAAAATATCTAGGAACCATCATATACATATCTTCTTCAAGGAGATGAATAGTTTTTTCGCTAATCTTGACCGTATATATGTTTCGCAGCTTAAATAGTCCTGGGTCTTCTTCTTTTTTATTTACATGAATTAATAATTGATGTGTCCATATAGAATATATATCTATTTGAGGATAATAATTTCCTTCCTTATAGAAATTATCAAAAATATACTCATTAAACCTTATGCTAACTCTTTCTATCAGCATCTTTCTACGTCTGTAAAAAGTTCTAAGAAATATTCAGGTACATACATATATAGTTGATCTTCATCAGCTATCTCATAGTAATCATTATTTGAATACGCTCTATATGTTCCTTTTACAATTAATGGAAGTAATTTATAACACCAGTAATATTTCCATGTCCGATTATAATAAAGAACGCGAATTTCTGATCTAAATATTTTATATAGATTATAATTAAACTTTACCCTTGCAGTTCCTGGATCTGCTAGGGCTATCCGTATCATCATATTGTTGTCTTTAAATCGCTAAACATTTCAAATAGATATGGAGGAATTGCCATATATAGTTGTTTCTTTTCAAAGAAATAATAATCGTTAAATTTATCAGTAGCAAAGCGACCACGAAATGATGACCCTATCTTAGATAAGTCTTTAATTGGGAAAATGGATCCATCTTTATATATTTCAACTTCATCCTTAAAGTTATCGAAGATAAACTCATTAAATTCTATTAATACAAAACGTATCATTACATGTATAAGGAAAAGACAAAAAAAAACAGTCGGAGCTCTCACCCGGACTGTCCAAATCCCAGACCGATAAATATACACGACAACCTTGGTGTATACTATCGAGTCTAAATGAAAATTTTAAAAAAGTATGTACATCTATAAGGAATTCAGCGGTCATTAAAAGGGAAGCTCTGATGCTGCTTTGGCTAAGTAATCTTGTTTTACGTCACTGAAGATGTCTAGAATCCCATCCTCTGCTGCTAGTCTACACTCTGACAAAACGTATGACATCTCAGTAAGTCTACTCTTTCCCCACTTAACAAAAAGCAAATTTTCTTCCCAACTGATGCGTACTGAGCTGGCCTTATATTCCTCTAGTCTTATTAATCCTGGAAGATATATAGATAGTCCTAATGTCTCTTTATACTTAAATATACCTTTATCAATATAGCAAAAATCCATCATATATAAGGAAAAGAGAAAAAAGAAAGGCTGGGGTTCGCACCCGAGCCTAACTCTACTAATTCATCATAATACTGCATATATAAGGATTTAAGGTCTTATTCAATTTCTCGAATAGACTGCTCAATTTCCTTTGCATAGTCTTGACATTTCTGACTTTCTTTGATTTCTCTCGTCCTCTTTCCCATTCCATAGTCGATGTCCACAACTTTATGAATCCTGCAGGGCCAAGGAGCAAGAATGAAGACTTTATCACACAGAAAAGCCAACTCAGACGGATCATGACTAACGATTATCATGGTAGGATCAAGTTCCGTCCCATAGAGGATATTCATTAGTGTGTCATGAACTTCGTGCTTAGAAACAATGTCAAGAGCACTGGTGGCTTCGTCTAGGAGAAGGATTTGATTTCCCCTAGAGTCTTTATTTCCTGCAGCGGCGAGAATACTACGGCCGATGGAAATTCTCTGACATTGACCACCAGAAAGTCCACCACCAGGATATCCCCACTTTTCCTCATGTCCACGAAGTCCTAAGATATCAATCATTTCTTCAACGGCCGTCTTTATCTCGCCGTCCTTCATACCTCTCATCTTAAGGGGAAGGGCAAGATTATCGTAGACCGTCATCCAATCATAGTTGCTATATCTTTGGAAAATCAGCGGGAAATGGGTCTTGTCTGTATAGGGCTGACCATAGACTAAGACTTCGCCGGATTGTGGTTTAGACAGTCCAGAGATAATTCTAAGGAGCTGTGATTTTCCACAACCTGATGGACCAGCAAATCCAATAACCTGAGATTTCCCAGGAATATCAGGGATTTCTAAGTTAAAGTCCTGGAATAGATGTTTGACTTCGTGTCCTACCTTGAAGGATACGTTGATATTCTTAAGGTCGAACACATTAACGTTTTCGAGAACCTCTTTTTCCGCTTCTTTTAGCTTATTAAATGTTTCTTGAGGCATAGGCTCTACCTTTACTTCTGGCTTGGTCTCTACTACCTCTTCTACTACTTCTCTTCTTTTCTGTTCTTCAAGCTCTTTCGTAAACAGTCCCATTTCTATTTCCTCCAAATGCTTTTCTTGTTATACTTAAAGGGGAATAGGGCGATATCAAGCTTCTTAAACAGAAAGTCTTGAAGCACACCGACTGCAATAATCAGAAATAGACATGCCCAGGCTTCAGGCATATGAGATTGTCTGATTAGGGTATTGATTAAGCTTCCCACACCATTAATTCCCTCGCCGGATTTATAAAGAAGTTCGGCGATAACACAGTAGGAATATGATACACCAGTCAGGGTTATAATTTCCTGGCTGACTGTAGAGGTTACATAAGGGAAGTAAACGTATCTAAATTTCTGCCAACTTGTTCCACCCAGAGTCTCCATAGTTTCAAGGTAGATGTTTGAGTCGTTGGTTGGATTCTGTAGTTCATTTACCTTCGCTGCTACTGCCGGAAGTATAAAGATTATCAAGCCAGCCGCAAGGAAACTCACTTTCATTCCAAATGTGAGTCCTGCAACGGCTATGAAAACACCAGAGATACTCGGCAGTGGGGTATAGCGAAGGGCACTAAGATATTTTCCCAACGCTAGGTTAAGGAATGGAATCAATGACAAGGCAAATCCGACAACAAGTGATATCAAGATTGCCCAGACATACGCCAAGAGATTCAACTTAACTGTAAACCATAGATTTCCGAAAAGGCTATTTTCCGTGATAAGACCAGGATAAGAGCCAAGGACGTCAAATGGTCCAGGGAGAATCTTAGTAGGAATGACTTCGAATCTGGCTTCTAACCACCATAGTCCAATGACGAAAAGAATTCCTATCACTGAGACTACTGGTGTTAGTTTTCCAAAATTACTACTTCCTCCGAACTTAAACAGTCCCTTTAGTTTTTTCATATTCCTTTACAAGTTTTATAAGATTGCTCATCCCTCTTTCTTTTGTTCCGCTAGATCCTTCCCACTGAATACCTCCAGTGAAGGGATAGAATCTAACTTTACTACATCCAACCCTGAAAACGACTGCGTCAACGCCTTCTATTTCAGGAGTATATCCTAGGCCTCGTATTTTCTTCATGGCCCAAGGAATCAGCTCTCTTAATTCTTTTTCTTTCTTAAGTTTCCAATCAGCTTTCTTAGTCATATTGTTCAATTTAAAAGGGTGAGCAATATATCTCAACTGCCCACCCAACAAAACAACAAGACGGTTTATTCACTGATCAGTAAGAGATCAGTAGTTCTATATCTACTGTCAGAACCCTTGGAACCAGCTTCAATTGCATGCTTGGAGCCATTTCCTACAACAGTAAATTGATTCTTGTCAGCACCGCACTCTCTAACTAGATAGTCTACAACTGCCTGTGCACGTTTCTTAGACAGTGCTTCATTAGTTGCAGCCGAGCCAGTATTATCAGTGTTTCCTTCAACTCTAAAACGAGCTCCTGAGAACTGTTTGACAAGAGTCTTGAATTCGCGGTCTATGATTGCTTTTCCATTATTGTCAAGAGCAGCAGATCCAGTCGGGAATTCAATGGTTACTGATTTATTAGAAAAGACGGGTGCAGTTTCAAGACCGGCTTTTTCTTCAAATTCAGGTCCAGCTTCAGCTCCCTGATTGCCGGTCATAAGGTCTGGCTTTCCAAGAAGAGCTTCGATAACAGAATCGTCAGAAGCTTTTCTCCAAGAAATAGGATTTCGAACAAGACCAAGTCCGCTATAAGTTCTAGCCATCTTTGAATAGAGTTCATCACCCTTCATTCCAGTATATTCAGACCTAAGACCGAAGAAATTAGCTTCATCTTCGAGGGTTACATAGTAAATATTTTTAGACCCCTCGATAGCAAAGTCTTCATCTGTTCCATAAGCTTTAGCAAAATATCGTGCTGCCTGACGGACGGCGGACATATCGGTATTCATCTTGACATTGGCTGACAAGAGCGCTCCGACAAGTTTTTCGAGATTTTCATGATTTGCATCAATGAAAGCCTGCTTCGCAATAAGTCCATCGCAGATAATACTAGAAGCCTGCTTAGTGGAGACTAGGACATGACCAAGACCAGAATTCACAAGATCCTGATCATCCGGCGAGAATACTACAGCAGCATCACAAGCGCCTGCTTTAAATGCAGCGGCAGCATCCAGACCAGACCCAACCACTTTGATATTGACCTTATCTGGCTCAATGGAAGATTTGAGATTAACTCTATCATATCCGATACCAGAGGTTTCAAGTGTATTGAGAAGAAGTGTATGACTGGCAGTTCCTTCAGAGCATGCTACTACCTTGCCGATAAGGTCTACTACCTTTTTAATATTCTTTCCGACAACAATAGCATCCGCTCCGCGAGACCAGTTACTGAGATTGAAGACTTTAGCATCAGTCATCTCAGAACCTTCGCCCATTTCAACTGGAATAGCATCGACGGTACAGTAGATAACGTCAATGTTCCCATTCTTGAATGCCATACGACCAGCCTGGAAGTCGTCCTGAATGACAACTTTCATCTTAAGACCATATTCCTTGTAGAGGATACAGTCCTCGTTTGGCTCAAGGCCGTTATTGAGATACATGAACGGGAGGAATCCAGCATAAGTATTGGTTCCTACGGTAATATAGTCTATCTTCTTAGACTTACTGCCGAAGAGACCACCAGAAGATTCCTTCTTTTCTCCACCATTTCCGTTAGTGGACGACTTTTCAGAGCCCTTAAAGACTCCAGCGGAATTGAGACCAAGCCCAATACCGGCGGCGATAACTGCAATTCCTACAATTTTCACCCAAGGTTTTACTTTTGCCATAATTGTTTTTGTTATATAAGTTAATCAAAATAACTTTTCTTTCCAACTTGCTTAAGTTCACTGTTGTTAAGCCTTTGGATTGGCTGAGCTTCAGGCTCAGGAAGACTCTTCCAACGGTTTTCGTCAAAAATTCCTTCCTGTTTGTCATATCTTTGAAGAATGGCAGTAGCCTTGTCAGAGATAACTGCATTCTCCATATCTGCCTGACCGAGAAGACCGTTGGTCTCATCGATCATATCTTCAATTTCGCCAAGATTCATGGAAATTTCGTTCTCCATAATCTCAACGGCAGTCTCAAAGTTTTCCATTATATCAGGATCACCATTGAGCGCGGATTTGATAGACCTAAAGGCTTTTCCTTGTGCCTTAAGCTCTTCGTATTCATCTTTGAAGAGTTTAACTTTTTCTTCATTGATGGTGACGGAGAATGTGGCATATTGCTGAAGCTTGGTCAGTGCCTCTAGCCATTTCTTGGAGGTCTCTAGTCTTGCCGTTCTATCCTGAACAGACTTTTCATAAAGTACTAAGAGACCCTCTTTCTGTTGAGCGAAAGCAGTCTGACCTTTCTGACGATATTGCTTAATCTCGAGAATAGTGGTGTTTCTTTTGTCTGTTACTTCATTAAGCTTCCTTTCGTTTTTCTTAATGAGACCACGAACCTGATTAATATTGTCAGAAACTTCCCTAATCCTTTTCTGAAGATCTTTAATGTATTCTTCGAGAATAGCTACAGGGTCAATGTTGATAAAGAATCCAGTGATTCTTCTCATGATTACGAAATACGCTACTTTGAACGTATTCCAGAATTTCTTTGACGTCAAGATGTACCCTAAGATTCCAATGCCAAATAGCATAAGAATCAGGTAGAGCAGATTTGACGCAAGTGATACCATGATAGGCAGAAGGAGGTATAGGAGATATCCCACTCCTACAATACCAAGTCCTGCGACTACCATTCCAAGTTTACCTCCTGGTTTTTCCCAGGGGGATTTTTTTGATGTGAATCCTTCAGATCCCATCGGAATTAAACCGTTGTTGTTGTCCATATCTATTAGTCATTAAGATATTCTTCAAGTTTCTTTTTATCACTGTCAAGAATTCCGATGAGATATTCAAGAGTCCTAAGGAAATTCTTGCTCTTCTGATTGAGCTGTTGTTCCCTTTCAGAAATAGCCTGTTTTTTAGATTCTATTTCTGCTCTTCTTTTTCTCAGAGCTTCTTCTTGACGATTAAGCTCTTCTTCTTCAGATACAAGTCGTTCTCTGGAAGAAACAACCTGTTCTTGGATTTTTCTTTTCAGATCATCTTTTGCATCTTCACCTTCGGCCACCATCACTTTTTTGTAATGATCAATGGCCCCAAGGATACGAGCTTTATTAACTCCGGCCGTTGGGAAAAAGCGTTTCATATTTGCAAAAGCCTGACGATATCTCTTTCTCTCGTCAGGTTCAGTTGCCACGCTTTCTTCATCCATGGCCGCCTCTTTAAGCTCGAGATAATCAGGGCCAGGAATATCTTCTTGACTTAACTTTTCTTCAAGCATGTCAAGAATCCCCTCATCAATACTTCCTTCGCCAAGATCAGGAGCTACTTCTATAGTGCTTCCTCCTGAGTCAACATCTTTAGCTTCCTTAGGCGGAGCTATTGATGCTTTCTTGGCAGGGCTGATTTCCTGTGCCGATTCTTTTTTGCTATCTTCATCTTCAAAAATAGCTTTTTTCAAAACGTCTTTAAATTTTCCCATTGTTTTTTAATGTTTTAATTCATGTATAAGGAAATAAGAGAGTCAAGAATTTTTAGTTCCTGACTCATAAGTTTGTATTAAGGCTTTTCTATTTCTAGTTCTATCAAGGCCTTCTTCAGCTCTCCCTCTTTTCCCATATGCTTGCCTAGATCATCAGAGATCTTGATACAGTCTCTCCAATCCATTCTGTCATTCATCTTACATCTAGAAAGTTTCATGACAATGTTGCTAGGCTTAACTCCTGGTACATCGGCAGTAAGATTTCCGCCAATTCCAAAACTAGCTTTAATTCTAGCTCCACAATATTGTTGAATTGCTAGAGCCTTAGGGAAATCCAAGGAATTGGAGAATATGAGAGTTTTCTGCGTAGGATTTATTCCAAGCTTCTGATATGCTTCAATCGCCCTGTCCGCTATCTCATACTCATCACCTGAATCAATTCGAAGCGATGAGAAGAGATGTGCATGTTCTCTTGTGAAGTTCCAGAAGAAGGTATTACATGTAAATGTGTCAATTAGCATAGTTCCTAGGTCGATTCCAAAGACACTAGACCAATCTTCCATCACTCTCCAGTTAGCCATTCTATATCCATACCAACTTCCTGCCGCCATAATAAGTTCATGAGCGAGCGTTCCAGTTGGTCTCATATGATATTTAAAGGCTAGATAGACGTTTGATGTTCCGACACAGTGATTAGATTCTCTTTTGCAGATATCAGTCACTATGTCTTCAATGTCTCCACTGAATCTACGACGTAGTCCAAATATTGAAAACTTAAGACCGTTGTCGTTAGAGAGTTTAATTTTTCTTTTCAGGGCATCAGAGAATTTGGCAGTATCTATGGTTTTTGTATTTCCCTCCATTTCGTTCTTGAGCTCTGATACCATGGCAAGAATAGGAACTTCCCAAAATGTAACCTGATAAAGATATCCAGAAGCAGAAATCTTAAGGTGGTTTTCTTCATCCAGGCTTATAGATACGGCCGATGGATCAAACTTAAAACCACGATACCACTCCCAGAAAAATCTAGGGATATAGGGAATGTTCTTTACGGCCCAGTCAAACTCATCGGCCGTTAATTCAAGCCTAGTAAAGCTCTCAAGTTCATCCTTAAGCCTCTGTACAAACTTTTCAGAATATACAGAGTTATTCCTATCATGAAAGACGAAAATTCCTTCAGCTTTAGGATATTTCATCATGTAGAAATAACTCATTGAAAATTTGTAAAGGTCATTTTCTAACTTTGATCTAATAAATCCCATAGTTTTTGTGTTTAATAATTTCACTAATAAGGAATTTAAGAGAGGATTCTAAGACCCTCTCAAATATTAATTTCTGATACTATACATCTGACAGTATTTACAAGCTCAAGAAAATCTTTTAGACTCTTTTCCGCTTCTTCTTGTGTTTTATATATCTTAGAGCAGATCCAGTCTTCGTCTTTTCCTGGAACTATACAGAAATAGTATCCATAAACCTTCTTATCATCTAAAGGTTCTATTTCTATTGGTATATGTCCTGTCATAGTTTCACAGTTTCCTCCTATTATGTCATTAACCACATACTTAATGATCTTCATAACTATTTCAATCGACTTTTTATGTTCACTTTCTATCTTTCTCTTCCTAAGAGCTTCAAAAGTGCTTTCTTCAAGATAATTAATTGCTGCCCTATATTTTTTCCTAGTCAGAGGTATAACTTCAGAAATAATTTCTATCTTGAATACGTCAACTGGTTTTCTATTTACTAATATATACATAACATATATAAGGAAAAGCGAGGAAAAAGAAAGGCAGTTTATTTTCTGCCTTCTATTTTAATTTATATCAACTTCTAAATCAGCACCAAAATGTAAAATAGCATCTTTGAATACTTGATTCATTGGACTTTCAGGATCAATGCATGCCATACCATCTTCAAAGAATAGCAATTTGTCTTTGTAGTATTCTTCTCCGTCTCTTAGCATATCCATTACAGTATTTGCTACGCAGACATCTTTTGCAAAGCCACAAACTACAATTTTGTCATAGTCTGAGAATACATTAATATCTGCATAGGGTCGATAGCCGTCCATTCCTGGAGCTTCTGTGAATAGTGAAAATGCTTCGAAAGTAGGATTTGTACCTTTCTGGTAGTATTCTGCAAATTCGATGGGATCAGTTTGTAGTTCCCAGTCATGAATAGCCTCAGAAAGCTCCTTAGGTAAGGCCCAACCAGGAGACCCTTCTAGACAGTGTTCTGGCCAAATTGTTATCTCTTCAACTGAGTCTAGATAACTCTTAGTAGTTTCTAGATATTCTTCCTTAGTTGGAATAAACTTACCAAAAATTACATCTTTTGCAGTTATTCGCGTAAAGGGCTTTGGTCTAGGGGTCCAAAATGCAGGATTAGCGACGTGATACTTATGATGAGTATCCATCGTTACTGCTATTCCAGAAAGCTCTTTTCCATGCTTTTTTATGTAATTAACAATACTTTTTATAGCTTCTGGTGCTCCGTTGACGAATAAAGATCCATAAGGATTTACAAAATCGTACTGTGGATCTATAATAAGAAGTAGTTTTTTCATTATATTATGAATTTAAAGGGGCCAGGATTTCCCAGCCCCAAATACTATCTTTCCTCAGACTCTTCTTTCTTTTCTTCCCAGATAATTTCATCAGCTATCACTTTATCAGCTTTAGCAATGAAATTGTTGAAAGAATTGTTGTAGAAATCAAGGAGTCTTGCCATTCTAGCCTTGAGAGCTAGAGCATGTCTCTCAAAAGCTTTTTTCTCTGCACGAACACGAGACACTCTTTTTCCTAGGGTTAGGCTAAAGTTTTCTTCGTCTCTTTCGTCACAGACAGCTTTTCCGACTGTTTTGATAACCTTTACAGTCGGATAATGTAAGAAGTCTTCAGTACCAGTCTCTTCGTCTCTGAAAGTACCAAAAGGAACTACTAATTGAGATTCCACTTCGCACTTCACTACGATTCTTTTTCTTCCATCTTCTTTGTCAATGTAAGAATACTGGGTAAACTTAGGCTCTCCAAAATGAACTTTTGGCTCATTTCTGTCTACAAGAACTTTAAGGAAAGACCAATCTGGCTTTTGAGGGTTTTGCGTTCCCTCATTCACTACTGTTTCATTTAATGGATCCATAATTATCTAAAATTAAATGTTTCACTCACATATAAGAATTTAAGGGGAACAATAAAAAAGTCCAGGTATTATCACAACAACTGGACTTGGCAAATGTAACTATGAAGAAAAGATTTTCATATATAAGGCTTTGACGAGATGAAAAAAAATAGTTCTCTCAGGTTTTAGTTAATAATTAAGGGCCGACATAAATCAGATCTTTTTAATGGTTTTCACGTCGGCCCGTTTGTGTACTAAAACCTAAACCTACATATATAAGGAATTAAGGCTTCTTGGGAGGTATAAATAAAAAAGCCCAGGTATTATCACAATAGCTGGACTTTAAACCTATCTCATATTAGAGAGAAACTTGATGTCATTTATAAGGGATTAAAGCCTTACCGATGATATGAAAATAATAGATAATAAGAAAGATTTTTACGATTACCTTAGTGGCGTAAATGGAATAGATGAATATGTAACTTATGATAGAAGAGATTCCGTTGTAGCAAGAAAAGCCCTGGACGGATATCTTAAGCCATTCAACTCTCTTAAAGACGAACCTGGCCGAGATTATTATTTATATATCCAGGCTGGTGAAGATTATAAGAAAAGGTTCCTTGTTAGTAGAAGCTTCGATGGTAATGATATAAAATTTACTGTCGAAGAATACGATATAGATGGAGAACTAAAGAGCCAAAAGAAAAAGAGTTGGATGCCTTGGTGGGTTAGTGATCCTTACTATGGGGTTGATAAAGAACTAGTATCTCCACAGGCACCTCTCGTCTTAGCCTATCGAGAAACTGGTTCACGATGGAATTCTTGGAACTATGTAAAGAACCCAATCTTAGTCGGCCTCCCTCTCGTCGGATTTCTCTCGGCTCAGGAAATATGGGATGGAATTTATAACTATCTCTTGAAAATGAAAGAGCCGAAGATTATAGATACAAGGACCGACGAAGAAAAGGCCGAGAGTCATGGGTTCGACAGGAAGACAAGTTTTAGAAAAGAGAAAGAGGATGACAAAAGAAGAAAAAGCTAAGAAATTCAAACCTAAACCGTATATGCTACTTGAAAATGGTTATCCTGTTGGAACATACGAATCGCATAAAAAAGCTAAAGCAGCAAAACACAAAGCAATAGTTGAGGCTTATAAGGATATGCTTGATTTAGAATATACGATAGTACCGCTATGAAAATAAAGAAGGAAAATTAAATTCCTTCTCTATTTTTTTTATCAATAAAGTAGCCCCCAGTTTTGCAACCGAGGACTACACTTTCTATACCAATTATGAACAATTAAATTCATTTATAAGGAATTAGGGGGATAAAGAAAAATGAAGAAAGTTTTCACTTTCCCCATTTCTTCAGGCTTGTCAGAAATCCCTTGAATAAAGAGATTATGATGAGCCCAGATATGTAGGCGATATACATAAGTCCAAGAGACCCAGTAATCACCAATACAACGGTTTCAATGTTGCTCATAAGGTTTAGTTTTAGTTTATAAAATGTAGAGGCCTGGCTATATAATAAAATACTAGCTCCTCTACATATATAAGGCTTTGAGGGGAAAATAAAATCCGGATCATTTCTGAATCCGGATGTCGTCACGCCCACATTTCTGCAGGACGGACTGGGATTTTTCATCCTTTTGATTTTTTGCCATCATATTGCCGATGACAGAGAGGAGCAGAATAAACGCTCCGATGCCCACGACGGCCAGGAGGCCGTACCAGGCAAAATATAAAATAAATTCCATATCTTAATCCTTGACTGACTAAAAAACATAAAATACCCAAAGTGTCAGTCTTAATCTTTAGGTATTCTTCTATTACATAAATAAGGCTTTGAGGTTGTTATGGAAGGAATAAAAAAGAAGGGCTAATTTCCCTTCTTTTCACAAGACTCTAAGAATTGGATAGTATTTCCGAGAGCATCCTGCATTTCTTTAACACTCCTGGCATCTACAATTCTTTTCTCAAGAACCTCCAGTTGCTTCTCAATCTCGTTAAAGTCAGCAATCAATTTTTCTCGCGCCGTCACAAGCTTAATTTTAGTAGCCGCCAGACGCATTAAAATAAATTCTTTCATATCATGTATTGGTTTTCATCAATAAGGTTTTAAAGAGAAATAAAAGGGAAACTATATGTTTTGCCAAAAATAAGACTTTATTTCTTTATTTAAGAGATAGATGAAGGAAAGAGGCTTTCCTTAATTAATTTATACAATAATAGTTATTTAAAATGAAAATATATGATTGGTCAAAAGAAAAGGTAGAGAAAGCAGTCAAAGAATCAAACTGCTATTTTAATTGTCTAGAAAATCTAGGCATTCCAAAAAGAGGGTGTAATTATAGAACACTAAAAAACAAAATAAAACTTTATGGGTTAAATACTGACCACTTTAGTTCTAAATATAGAACAGTAAATGGGAAACACTCTAGGAGACTATCTAAAAATAAAACTGATGAAGAAATATTTTGTGACTCTCCAAAAATGAAAAACAGCACAATAAAGCGGGAATATATTCGAAGGGTACTGATTACACCAAGGTGTGAAGGGTGTAAAATTACTGAATGGAATGGAAAACCTATAGAGTTTCAACTACATCATGTAGATGGGAATAGTAAAAACAATAGTCTAGAGAATTTAAAGCTACTGTGTCCTAACTGTCATTCACAAACCGATAATTTTGCAAATAAAAAGAAAAGGAATAGCAGAAAGCCCTAAATTCTTAATAATGTAGGATTGAGATATGGTGTAATGGTAGCACTTCAGTTTTTGGCACTGACAGTTCAAGTTCGAACCTTGATATCTCAACAAAAAAGAGGGAAACTGAAAAACCCTCAAATTCTTATAAATGAGAACAGAGTATGAATTGGGCCGCGATATTTTGGCGGAACACAGTATTGGTTTCTAGCAGGCTCATCAATCATCATCGGCCTTTGTGGGAATCATCATCGTCTTGGCTATGCCTGCTATATCCGCTTGGTACCCCCTAAAACAGGAGCAGACTTCGCGGCCCTCATACTCTTATTAATGAATTAAAAACTTTCAACACAAAACCTAAGGAGCGATACTTGGGCTGGTCCAACCTTCAAACATACCTTTCTCCTCGCCAACGGCAAAGTATGTAGGGAACCAACTCCCAGCCAGCCCATTCGCTCCCATTCTTTTCAAGACATTAAAATTCATATATTATATACATTATGAACCCTTCTGGTATACGTAATGTATCCCAGAATACTAGAACCGAGAAGAGATATCTTCGGGAGAAAGTAGGTCGTTATTATAGGGCCGAAGTTCTGATTCATAAGGTGCATTTTAAATTAACTATTTTCTAGACAAACAAAAAAACCATAATAAATTAGATTTTCGCTTAATTATTATGAACTAGGCTTAAGAGGGACAAACCGGGGTATACTTATGTATATTCAATATTCCGTTTGAATCGGAAGCTTAATAATTAGGCGTTGTTTATTTTATTTTTTTTTCACCCTTTAATTCCTTATCGATGATGAAAAAAATTATTTTAGTTGTTGGTATTGCGCTAATGGTGTCTTTTTATGGATATGCGCAAAGAGAAGGAGTAACTAGAAGGTGGACTATAGAAGAACTTACAGCGGAAGCAAAGAAATTAAATTGGAACTCTGAAGACGAAGTGTGTTTTTGGGGCGAGTATAGAAAAATGACTTATACGACTCTAGACTCTATACATGCAAATAATGTCATCTTTGAAAAGTCGTTCTGTACTTGCATAGAAGCAAAGAAAGATTTTAAAAGACTGCGTGATAAGATGCTACTGTTGCCTTGGGCTTCAGAGTTTTGGGTAGTTGATAAGTGGACTATAGTAATTTATTTTGAAAATTATGGAGTGTATCTACGAAGAGAAGATACAGAGGTAGAAATTCAATTTCTTCCATTTTTTGGGGACTAAAAGTCCCTTTTTCTATTATTAAATCAGGAATTCCTTATAAATGTATGGAAAATAATAGTAAAGAATTAAAAATTGTCCGCCGTGGTGGCGGACTTATAGAAACTAACTCATCATCTTCGCATGCCGTATCTATATGTATGGATGCGAAAACTAATTTAAAACCTGGCGATCCTGATTTTGATTTGGATATTAGAGATGGAGTCTTATATATTCCAAATCGTTTTCAGGAGTTTGGTTGGGAATGGGTAAAATCTAATTCTTGCTTGACAAAACTTCAATATCTTTGTGGGTTTTATTTCAATAGTTATCAAAAGCTCGGGGTTCAAAAAAGTCAGAAGAAGCTTGAGAAGATACTAAAGAAGATCCTTGGAGTCAAGAGAGTTGAATTTGAATGGGTAGAAGATTATGTAGAAGAATATAAAGCTGGTGGAGAGCCTGAACTTCGTTGCCCAGAAATAAATCATAATTCATACGCAGAAATGAGGGCGGAAATATTAGAAAATGAAGATACTATTCGTAATTTTCTTTTAAATCCAAATAGCTGGTGGTATGGTGGTAATGATAACTCTGATCCTCCTGCAGGATTTTATAACGAAACAAAAATAGAGTCTAGAGAAGATGACCCTGATGCAATAATTTCTGTAGATTTTGGTGGAACTCTTGGAATAATTGATTTTGTTTTAGATACCTTTCCATCAGAAGACGACATTTTATACTCAGTACAAAAAGACGAGCGTAATTGTTTTTTGAATAATATATCATGGTCAGTTTCTAAAAAAAGATTTGATTTCGAAGAACCTGGTGTCTACAGTTCTGATGGTTTTCTTAGACCTAATGAAAGCATAGTATTAGATAATAAACTATATATTATTTACTATGGAGCTCCTGTTACTACTCTGATAATGAACTCTATTGGAAAACCGTCTGATTTTTCTGTATTGGATTTAATCAATGAGAAGAGGATTAATCAGGGGACAGACTATATCTTAGCCCCTGTGAAATTGTGGACTAAAGATTTTGGTATTTTATTTGATTTTTAATATGACATATAAAAACGGGAATTATATAGTCTATCAAACAGGAGAAGAGTTAGTAAAGAGGGCATGTCGATTTGGAGAGGGCCTTGTTGCTGATTTTCCAGATTCGATAGATCTTAAAATATCAAATAAATGTTCCTGGGGTTGTCCTTTTTGTCACGAATCTAGTGTGCCTAATGGAAAAATATTTAACCTAGAAAAAACTATAGAAATATTATCTCAACTTCCAAAAGTTCCAATAGAAATAGCTATAGGCGGTGGAAATGTAATAGAGTCGCCAATAGAAACTAAAGAACTTATTAAGTGGTTACATGATAATAAGTATAGAACTAGGATAACTGTAAATATTAAAGACCTCGATACATGCACGAAAGAGGCAAAAGATATAATAAAATTAGTTGGCGGAGTAGGTGTCAGCTTAGATCATCTTCCACAACTATATATAGATGATGTATTTGGCGAAAAATCATTAAAAAAGACTTTCTTATCACTTCTAGATAAAGATGTGAAAAGAGATGATATCTGGTTAAGTGCGTACAAATTTCAAACATTTGTCGCTCATATTATTGCTGGAATTTTTCCTTCTAGTCAATTAGAAGAGCTACTTGAGAGTGCAGATATTCCTATATTAGTTTTAGGATATAAGCAATGGGGAAGAGCAAAGAATAATGAACTTCCTAAAGATATCAAAGAATTTGAACGCATTATTAAACAGAAGATTTATAAAAACCGTTTAAGAAGTTCTAGTTTTCTAAAAGGGAGAGTTATTGGATTTGATAATTTAGCTCTTGAACAACTAGATATTAGAAGCTCCCTAACTGATCGAGAGTGGAAATCTTTATATATGGGTGATGAAGGAAGTCACTCAATGTATATAGATGCAGTTAACGGAGAATATGCTAGAACATCTAGGTCTGAGGAAAGAATTTCTTGGGATAAAGTTGGATTATTAGATTATTTTAGAAGTCTATGATAAAACCAATAACTAAAGAATATTTTAAGAAGCTTTCTGGAGATACAAAAGAATATATTAAGAGACATATTGCTATTACAGCAATAGATGTAGAACATTTTGTAAAAGAGACTAAAGAAAAAACATTTCCATTTGCTTCAACAGATACATATCTCTATTTTGAAAAACCAGGAGAAGGAGTTTTTGTATATATAAGCTCTTTAGGATTGGCTATAATTCCTAAAGTTTTTGAATCAATTTCCATAGATAAAAATGAAGAAATAGATTTTTCAGATTGGGAACTTGAAAGACTATCAGAAACTCCAAATAAGGTATATACAATAAATAACCTTTCTTATACTTCGGGATATCATGATTATCTATATTCCTGTCAGGAACTTATGGATAAACTTTCTGAAGGAGATTTTATGATTACGAATAAAAGAATAGGATTTTCTACAGAGATAACTCTGAAAAAAGTCGGTTACTGGAGAAAAGAATTATTACTTGGCTATTCAGAAAAATTGAAAATGCCTTATAACATGCCTAAACTGCGAAAACTTGATAAATCATTAAAAAATATGTTAATATGGACTCAGAGCAAGCATTAAAAACTATAATAGCCAATGTAAACAAAACTCTTAAGAGCTATGAAAAAGACTATTGTAGTGTAAAACGAACTCCAGAAACTTATCAAGAGCGATGTACGTCCTTTGAGGAATTTATTGAAAGGCGATTTAATTTTGAAGCGTCTAAGATTCCAGAGCTCAGCGATATAGTTATGAGAACTGAGGGTAAATTATTCTGTTGTATAGAAATTGAAGAGCCAGATGAGAAGAAAAGGAAGTTTAAGTCAGCTACAGTTAGGCTGAATTATGCAGATTCGCTCTTAGATGGCGATGAAACTCTTAAAGATGAGATCACCAAAATAAAAGAGTTTATTGGTGGTGATCGAATACAATTTAATAGTGTGAAAAAGAAAATAAAATTAACAATAAATAACGATGATAATTAACGATTGGAGACTTACACCAGGATTTCTAGCTTTTGTTGATGTAGTAGATCATGAAAAACGAGTTTATCTTGCTTCTAGAGATAATAAAGCAGATAAAAACGTTGTTGCAAAACTTATTCAAGACAGACCTTATACTGAACTTACAGTAGATATTAATGAACTTGAACTTAAGTTTGAGAAACTTCAGAGAGAGTGGATAACCTCTCCTGTTGGGGTATTCATTAGAAACCCAGAGATATTCCCAGATGATTCTTGGTATAGGGTAATGAATTTTTGTAATGATACAATGTTTGATATCTTCCTATCCCTTGAATCTAATAAGGGAACGTTTGAAGGGAAAATATTTGAGGCAATATTTTCAGAATCATCACCAAATGTAGTTTCCTTTGTTTGTTCGGAGATGCCAGAATATTTGGTATATTTTGAAGAAATGAAAAGAAGGATTAACTGCGAAACAAATAAAAAGACGAAGAAGTGGATTTCAGGACATAGATACGATACTATAAAGGAAACTTACTTCTTCTTAGGAGAATTTGCATCAAGAAAAGAATCTTTAAATAATTCAGAATTTAAAGATAATCTAGGAATGGCTACTGCATATCTGTATACAAATGTTATTACAGATAAAGACAAAAACATTAGTGATATATTTAAGACTAGAGTTTTTGGACCTAGGCCTGAAGATATAAAAGTTATCTTCTCTCTTCCTAGTGCTGTAGAGTCTGGTGCAGCATTGACAAATGACTTTGAAATCGCTGAAATACAGAATTATTGGGATGTGATGCTGGATAATGCTGTAGAAGCTTGTAAAATCAATAAGTCCAATAACTATATTGGATATTATGATACATATAGAATATTTGAAGTACTTGGATATTTTTCAAGTTGGGCAAATCTAAATTACCCGGAGAAGATAGTTTCTAAGTTTAAAAGTATTCTTGGAGATTTAGCTTTTGATGCACTAGTTGAGTGGTATGGAATTCAAAGGTCAGATAATAACCTAACCATACTAAGCAGTAAATCAATGGATGATAATAAAAAATCTCTAGAAAGAACTATATATAATCTAACAAGAGATGTAAATATTTCAAAAAGCGCATATTATCCTGCTCTCCTAAAATATATGGGAATTAAGATGGATAAAATCTTAGAAGAGGCCTTATTAGATTGGGATGAGTCTAGGTTCTGCGATGATTTTGATAATTACTTAAAATATAGTTTTTATTTCGATAAAAGAAATAGCGACTTAGACCTAATTTCTCGTCAAAGAGTCAATACTACTTCATATAGTATTGATATAGTAACTATTGAAAAGCTCCTAGGAAACGGGCCGCTTAAAAATGCAGTTATTAATCTGGTAAACTTTGCAAAAGATAATCATGGAGCTGGTACTTCAAAATTTGCAATATATAATACTGGTACCAAGAAATCTCCAAAAGAATATATATCTTGCGAAGTAACTTTAAGAGATGTTATTGATTATATGAAAGATTCTATATCTGATGAGCTTAAATCTGAAATTGTCAAGAAAAAGTTCACACGTATTGTCGTGCAAGCAGATAAAGATAGAGAGCTTGAATAAAGATGAGCAAGCAACAGAATATAGATCTTTTAGGAACAGTAACGCAGGAATTAGGTAACTCTCTCTTTCGGGTTGACTTAGATGACCCTCCTAGAGAAGTAGTCTGTACCATCTCTGGAAAAATACGGAAAAATTTTATACGTATTATGGCTGGAGATAGGGTTAAGCTTGAGATGAGTCCTTACGATCTTACAAGAGGAAGAATTGTAACTCGAATAGACCCAGTACGTAAAATAATAGAAAATGAAGAAGAAAAAAGTACTAAGAAAAATAAAAATGGAAAGAGAAAATAGTACTCTTATTGGGAATTATTACCCATTCTTTACAACCAATAATAGTCTTGGAGATTCTGGATATATCTATCTAGTGTGTAGTCCAAGCTATAACAAGAAAACTCTGAAACCTTACCTTACGATTACGAAGGTTACAGAAAAAACTGACAAAAAAGGAGAGAGCGAAGAAACTGAAATAATCTACGCTACTTTCCCTGAAGAATTCAAAGACGGCTTGAAAAATGAAAAAGGAGTCGTTGAGAAAAAGAAGATTAATTGGGAGGAGCAAGTTAGGCGCCTTATAGGAATACCAACGGTTAAAGTTGTATCTCCCGACGCTCAAGGCAATTTCCCAATGATAGAGCTAAATCCGTCTGACAATAGTGCTCAGATAAATCTAATCACAAATCTAAGAAATAATCTTAGATGGAAAACGCAGAGAATCTCAAAGGGCCATAAAATCGATATCCTGTGGACAAAAACTCAATTTGCAGTTTTTGAAATCGATGGTGATAACGATAATTTCTGGCTAAAACCTGTCGGTCTATATAAGAATAATGACGTAGCTCTAGTTCATAATCTTCTTTCTGGAGAGCTGCCTGGATTTACTGCTGAGAAGTATTCTAGAAAAATTGGGGTATTTCTCAATAGCATAAAGCAGCTCGAGGTAAAGAGTTTTGAAAGAGATACGATTGAGAGGGAATTATAACCCTCTCTTTTTGTTATCGAAATACCCCTTTTTGCGTCTGAGAGAAAATCAAAGCCCTATTAATAGAATGCACATAAATAAATTAAATATATGAAGATAATAAAGCCAAGTGTAGATATCTTAGATCAACAAGGTCCAGGTATCGCAGGAATGTTGAAGCACATAGAAAAATGTGGGAGGATTAGTTATCTCAGCTTTGACCGGATAACAGAAGATTCTCATGAAAAATTTGTAGATATGCTCATTAGGATTGGTCACTGGTCTTGTCTTAGCTGTGGAACGGTATATCTTAATGTTCCAAGGTATGACCTAGACTTGATTGAAAAGCTAATGGGTATAGATACATTAAAGAAATATGGTCCCTTTATTCGGTGGAGTGAGACGGCCGATGGAGATTTTCATGTAACGACCGACTACAGGATTTGTCTTAAGCTAGGAATCGGTCGAGATATAATAGAACGATACTGGAGAGAACCAACGGCCGATTTTTACCACCGAAGAACATCTCACTGGGTTTGTTCTAGGGCTTGTTCACATCAGGTAGTTAGACACCGTGCTTTCTGTTATAATCAAGAGTCGCAAAGACATATAAATTATAAAGAGGGTCTTACATTTATCCTTCCTCAGTGGGCTTATACGATTAGAGAGAAAATAGCCTCTACTTCGAAATGGCCCGAAACAGAACCTAGAACTTGGATATTGGATGAGGATGGAGAGAAACTGTGGGGAACATTGATTTGTGAAGATAGAACTGCTGCCGGACGTGACGAACTCTGGAAAAAGGCAGAAGATGAATATAAATTTGAAACTACAACCGAAGAATCAACAAAACTTAAACCACAGGATGCAAGAGGTGGACTATGTGAAGACTGCAAGACGGAGTTCTATATGGTAGGCTTCGTTGAGGATTACTTTAGAGAGCCAGAAGACGGTTCGACAGAGAAGGAAGGATTTTTCTATCTCAGAACCGATAAGGCAGCTCAAGATGAAGTCAGGGTTTTGGCCACATCCCTTAGAGACTTATATATCGAAGCTGGATTTGATAAGCTAAAATAATATGAAAATAGCCAATGATTCTGTAGAACTAGAAAAAGAAATAAGACAGAAACATTTCATGGGATATCAAGAGTTTACTGAAATAAAACTAACTCTTGAACCAGATGAAGACGGGTTTTGTTATAGATGCAATTCCCCTCTTGAACCATTAACATATCTAGACCCAAATTTCTATTATTGTCCGTGTTGGGATTGTGCTCCTAAGAAAAAATCTGAACAGGAAGCACTAACTGGAGGTATTATAAGAAACATAAAAGATTTTTATTCTAAACTCCCAGGCGATAGATATTATCAATTATTTCTTGTTGATGATATTTACCTTAAGACTACATTTCCGCACGATTATAATGTCTTTAAAAAGGTGGTTAATTCTCTTGACCCCCCTGGAAGAAATGAAATTTGGTTCTTAGATTGGAAACCAGGTTATCCAAAGATTATATCAATGGATAACTTAGAAGGAATAAAAATAGTTAATCTTACTAGACTTTATTCTGGTGTTATTCTTGAAAAGGATAAAACTATCATCGGAGATTATGAAATTAGGTTTCCAGAGATGGTTCCCTTTGATAAAAAACATCATAGCAGATACTCAATTTTAAATCCAAACGGAGATAGAAAAAGCAAAAGACTTAAAATAGGTGATCAATGTGTTAAGCTATTTAATACAGAGTATGATAATGTAAAGTCTCTCTTCAAATTATATAAAAATGGAGAGGAATTTCCCATTCGTAACCTAACATATCAAGATTATGTAATCATCAAACTTGGTATAATGCGAAATAAAGCATTTACTAAACTAATCTTTGATGTAGTTCTTGAAATATCTAGATTTGTGAAGACTCTTAGAGATACTGTATTCTTGAAAAATACTGTTCTCTTAGATCCGGATAAAGGCGATACTGGATTTAATCTTTTATGGTCGCCAATTTCAGAATATAGAACAGATAACTTTATTAATATTTCAATTATATGAGTAGATTATTTAAAATAGAAGGAGTTGGTTTAGATCTTACAACATTAGATTATTCACCGTCAGAGGACAACGAATTTGGGTATCTTTGCACTTCAATTACAGCAAATAATGAGGATGCGATTTCAGAATACGTCAGACAGTGTTATGGTTCTCCTCTTGTTACTAAAATTGATTTCTTAGACAGGTCATCTGAAGCAGTAGGATTGCACCTAGATCAGATTGGAAGAGAAACAGTAGATCTTCTTCTAGTTGATGCAAAGTGTGATTTTATAAAGTATGCTGACGAACTATCTTTCTTAGTCGATAGAGGGTATGTAGATGCAATTGGTATTTACAATCCAGAATCAGTTGATAGAATAAAAGATATACAAACCGTTTTGCCGAATCTTGAATATATTGGGATGGATATATGCCCACTAAACTTCAATCATGAAATTATAGCATGGGCAGAAGAAGAGGCAATTCAGATTATTGGATTTAATGCTTTTGGAGGGCATATCTCTTCTCAAGCCGTTATTGATAGTTTTTCTGTTCCATACCTCCTAGAATTTTTTGCTTCTTATGTAACTCTAGGCTTCTTATCTTCTAGAGATATCTTTGCTGCAAGACAAGACAGAGATTATCTTGATAGTCTCATAGGAAAAGAGATAGAGAACCCTAAAATGTATTCCCTTGATAAATCAGTCTTTAAACTTCTTAAGCCAATCAAGAGAGCCGTTGAAGTTTCTCTAAAGCTTGACGTAAATCATATAATCCCTCTTGGTTTTCAGGACGCGTTATATGATCCAGAAGAACTTGAAATACGACTTGGAAAAGCTTATGAAGAAACTAGAGATTTCGATGTTGAAGTTGGAAGTCTTGAGGATGATATTTATAAGTATTATGAAGATTTTATCACGCCAAAGGATACAGACTCTGACCTCGCAATCCTATCCTTATTCAGACCACACGTAGTTGAAACCATAAAGTACTATTATCCTGAAGATAAAGGGTGGGAGGTTAGATCTAGTCGTGCTGGTGAGAAGCTTTTCATAATAACTGCAATAAAGCCTCATTTTTGGGGATTTGGAATGTTTAAGAGATTAGATGGAGCTGAAATGAAAAATTATATGCTCTACATTAATGATAAGTCTCTTGAATTTTGTGAACTACAGGAGAAAGTAGAAACTTCAGAACCAGAATCAGAAATTCAACCTGAAACAGTTGAATCTGCGGAGACGAAGGACCAAGACTCTTAATAATAGAGACTCTCGGGGATTACCTGAGAGAAAGATTATTAAGAATTGATAGTGAAATTTAAAATATTTAGAACATTTTTAAAACGTTTTAAGATATGCGAATTTATAATGGAACCAATTCACAAGTAAGTCTGCCTTATGCAGGAAAAGAAAGAATTAGTATTGAACCTAAGTCCGTTTCTGGAAACCTAGGAATTACTAATGACTTGATTAGCTTAATTGTAACATCATTTACAACAGACGAGCTAGCAATTATCGTAGCAGGACCATATGAGCTGTCTATGACCTCAAGTAATCCTGTTGCTGTAAATTATGTAGTTCAGTCTCTTGAAGAAGCTATTCAAAGATTCGCTCCTAAAGCTCCCGAAACAGTTAAGGAAGTAAAGGAAGAGAAGCCAGTAGAAGAGCAGAAAGAGGAAGCTCAAGTAGAAGAAGAGCTCCCAAAGAAACGTACAATCCGGGTTAAGAAAGCGGACGGTACGGAAGAATAAATCTGATTGAGAGTCTCTTGGATATTTTCTAAGGGGCTCTCATTTTAATTTTAAGATTATGGTTGATTACAAAGAAATAACTACCAAGAAAGGAAAGAAAGTAGTATTTTGCAATATGGAGGACCTTCTTATGGATATCTATGGTGTTGGAACCATGGATCAAGTAAGAACGTTTCTCAATGAATCGACCGGAGAGTATATTTGTCATTGTCCGTTTTGTAAAGCAGAGGGACATACTAAGCACAAATTATACATAAAAGAAGATCTTTCGGAAGGACACTGTTTTGTCTGTACAAGAGCCTTCATTAATATAAATGATAATGTTGATGTATCGTTTAAGGTACCTGAGTTTGGAAATTTCTTTGGCTGGAAAGGGTTTAATCTCGTTCCTCTGACTGATCCAACGTGGTCTCTTGATAAATATAAGTATGAATTCGACGATTATTCTGAGAAAGGCGTACAGTATCTAATTGGGAGGCACGGATTTATGAAAGAATTATATAAAGCCTTAGACTTCAAATTTTGGGAAGATAATGTAGTAATGCCGTTTAAATATAAAGGTGAGATTTTCTATTATCAGATTAGATTTACTGGTGATAGTCCAATACGATATTTCTTCCCACCAATATCAGCAAAACCACCTTATGTGATAGATCATAATGTACAACCTAGCGGAAATAAGATAATAATTTCAGAGGGCGTTTTCGATGCAATAGCTGACTTAATAATGTTCCCTGAGTATATACCATTTGCCGTTTTAGGTTCAAGTATATCAGATTATCAGCTAGAATTTCTTAGAGAGTATGTTCCGTCAGAGATATTAATTTATATGGACGAAACTAAAATATCAAAGAAAATAGCTGACCGAGTTAAAAGCACAATAGATTACTGTCCAATTCATATAATTCCATCTGACGGAGAAGACCCTGAGGAAAATTTAAAGAAAAGAATTAAGAATGGATGGAGTCTGCAGTGGGAAAGAAAAGATGACAAAAAAAGAGATTCTGGATTTGAAATATGGAACCCCAGTGCAAGTGGGTTTGGGTTTTAAAGGACTACTATGGAAAGCAGAATTTGTTGTAGATACTGTTATGGGAGAAGTCTGGAGAATCTGGTACATAGACCAATATCCAGTCAGAACCGTTGAAACCATCATTAGTCAAATAAAAGTAGCAGAAGATGATCCATGTTTATGTAGACAGGTCGGTTGGGAAGATTGTGATTGAGACAGATGATAGCAGTGTTGCATATCTCTTAGAGTCAACCAAAAGAGATACTGGATATATACCTTGGAAAAAACAATGGGGAACTATAGTAACTACAACCAGACTTTATGATGGTAGGAAACCCAAAGCTGATTCTAGAGGTGTATATACATTTCGGGTAGGTCTTGGATTTGCAGCATATATTCTTAATGTCTTCAAAACTTATATGAGTCTTGATGACTACAATGATGTCTTAAGTGCAATTATGTCTGAAACTTATCGAGAAGCACCTTTTCCAAATCTTAGAGATTATCAAAATGAAGATGCCTTACACCTCTTAAAATATAAGGTAGGTCTCTTTAGTTGCTATACTAGTTATGGTAAAATAGCTTGCCGGTTCGGACAAAAACGGTGAAGGGTGTGATTCCTAATACCGTGCTAACCACAAAGATTTCGAAAGGTTTTGTGGTAGTGTAGAGCATAGAGGTTGAATAAATATAATATCTCCACGAGTGTCCGACATAGAAATATGAAAATATATGCCGAACTATTAGGAAAAAGAACTAATAGAACATAGAGATAAAAAGCTCTATGGATAACAAAATTGAAGACTGAGTTGATAGCAACTTTGGCTAATTATTTCTATAGTATTGGAAAAACAGTACTTCTTGTTGCACCTCAGCAGAAACCACGACAGGAACTTGAAAAGAGAATAAAAGAAAGATTTGGAATTGAGCTTCCTACAACCGATGGAAGACTTCAATGTATGATAACTTCTGGACTTCTAAATCGAAAAGATGTAAGAGATCCGGTTGAACTTAAGAAACTTGAAGCCTATTGGTCTAGTGTCGATGTCCTGATGGTTGATGAAGTAGAATATACGATTAATGATTCTGGGATGTTCTTATATGATAGAATTATTCATGCAGATCATTTCTATGGATTCTCAGGAACGGCAGATAAGGCGAAAGGAGAAATGATAACTTTTGTAAATGGACTGGATGATGTTATAATCCGAAATAAAGACTTAGTTAAATATTTTGGACCATCTCTTGTCTATCGAATGCCGCTGACCTTAAAGATTGATAATATTCGAGTTAAAACTAATGCTCTCAATCAAGTTAAATTTCAACCTGACGATTTTGCTGATGGAACAAATCAATATTTAAATGCCTTGACTAGAATATTTACAACTCCAGAAGTATGTCAAGTTATAGTTAAGCTCGGTAAGAAATATCCGATGATGTATCTTCCGATGAATAACCTTGAGAAGATTATTTCAGAGTGGGTAAATAACTGGTTTATGGGTGTTTTTAGGATTCTCTTGATTTGTGGTGAAGGTTATATATATTATGATCTTCAAGGAAATCGGACAAATCTTAAAACACTGGAAAAGGCTTGTGAATATGTGAGAAATGGGCTGGTTGATATAATTCCCTCCACATCGGCCGGATTTAGAGCGCTAGATTTACCAGGTCTTGAGACCACATTCCTAGCGCAAGGAAAAGCGGCCGGGGTTGTTCTTCAAAGTGTAGGTAGAACAGCCCGCGGAGCACATATGAATCTTATCAGCCTAGAACCACACCCAAAGAAAAAGATACCAGTCTATTCGAAGGGTATGGAAAACAGAGATGAATTAATTCACACGTACTATAAGTATTGTGATATTACAGATAGTGAGATTTTTGAAGTAAATCTATAATGGAGAATATGCAAATGTTGTTTAGTCTGTTGAATCAGTTTATATTCAATCAGGCTAAACAGAATATAGAAAACATTGAATATTATTTTGATACTAATCCAAATACTTCGGGAAATCCACTAGTAAAAGAAATCTTACACGCCATCAGGGATTATAACCTTGATGCTATAGGACAACCATTATTTGATTCTATCCTAGCGAAGTGTGCAAAAACTCCACAGGAAAGTAGACAAATAATGGATGAAATACTAAGATGGAAATCCTACACAAAAGAACAAATACAACCTGCCGCCGACTATCTTAATAATATTTGTGCAGCAGCAATTATACGAAAAGCAGGACAGTTTTATAATCAATCTCCGGCAGAATATCTTAAGTATCTAAAGAATGTAGATTATGTTTCTACAAATGTTGATATCTTCGGTTCGACTGGTTTTTCAAAGATTGATATAAATACTATTATTGCAGATTCAGCTGACTCATATATTCCAAGTCGATATGATTGGGTAAACTTAAGCTTTGACCCAAATCCAGGATATCCGAGAGGAATGATGGCAATTGTATGTGCTGCTCCTGGAACCGGAAAGAGTCTGTGGCTAATGAGTGAAGCCCTATATTTTGCAACTCATGGATATAAAACTCTTTATGTAGCTCTTGGTGACCTAAACATGAAAGACTTTATAGTACGAACGGGAGCTATGTTTAGTGGATTATCATTTGCAGACACTCAAAGACAGCTGGGAGATATTTATAATAGTATGTGTCAAGTTCTTAATGACAATCTAGAAATCTCAATTAATGCAGCTGGAAAAGTTAGTGCAGATGAGATAGTTGAGTTTGTAAAATCTAGAGGTGCATTCTATGATGTAGTTATCGTCGACTATGACTCTAACTCGAAAGGTGTTGGAGAAGGAGACTCGATGTATAATGAATTCGGCAAGCTATATGAGACGATAAATGAGCTCGTACTTCTTGGAAAATTAGTCTTTATTGCATCTCAACCAAAAATCACAGCTTGGAATAACAGTGTTCTTGAAATGTCTGATATAGGCGAATCATCAAGAAAACAACACACTGCTGATATGATTATTGGTATAGGTCGAGAAGAAAAATGTCCTAATCATCTTCATACGATTAAAATTAGTAAAAATCGTCGTGGTGAAGAAGGAGCTAAGGCATATACAATTCGACTTAATAATGGTAGATGGAAAGAGATTCCGAAGGGCTTATATGACCAACTTAAGACTGATACAGAAAAACATATGTATACAGAATTTGAAATAGATTCTATGATTGGTCAACAGAATGCACAAGAAAATAGGATTAGGGCTGATGTTGAAGCAAAAAGAAAGCAACAGCAAAAACAAATTGGTTTTAATCCATTCATTAATCCATAAAAGTCATGATGAAAGAGCTTAATGTTCTGATTACGCTTCAGTCTAAGTTCGTTTCAGTCAATGCTCTATATAATGCTAGGGTTATCTATAAAGGAGGTAAACCGATTGCAGCAATATATAAAAATCCAGAAGCTAATCGTGTTGAATCTGAAGTACGATGTCAGCTTTTGGCAGTTGATTTTAGCGAATACTTGGAGTGGCTCAGGACGACAAAACAATTTGAGCTACATCTTAGATTTATCCTAAAGAAAAATGCATCACACAAAGATTCCAGTAATCTTATTAAAAACCTTGAAGATATCTGGACTAGGTTTGTTGTAAATGACCTTGGAATTGCCGAATATGATGATAGTATGCATATTAAAGTTACTGCCGAGAAATCTATTATCCCTGGAGCTTCTAGTGAATATGCAATCTTGACACTCAGAGAATCTAGGGCAAACATAAGATATGACATAGACCCTAAGCCAGAAAAGGTTTGGATATCGGGCTGGACAGGAGAAGAAATAACCGCCTTCCTCCCGCCGCTTCCTAAGAGACTAAAGAAAAAAGAAAAGTATTTGGTCTCGGCGGAATATGGAGAGGCGGATACAAAAGTCTATATTCTTCAGCCCGGAGGAATCAAACCTAGTACAATTGCAGAAATATACGGAGATATAGTCGAGTCTTTATATCTTGGTTATGGCTTTATCTTCATAGGATATCAAGAAGAAGGCTGGACTAAGGAAGAAAAAGAAGGACTTGACTGGCTTAAGGGAAAGGTAGATGAAATTAAGGAAGGAAGAATAAAGATGGAACCTATAAAAGCAAAGGAGGATATTTTAGGATGGATGTAATATGGGAAGCAAAAGAAAATTTAAGAAACTTAATCTTAGATAAAGTACGGGAATTTCTAGAAAAGCAGGAAGAGAAATATTTTGATGGGTTCTTTATAGACTCAGATGATAATCTTGTATGGCTTGATAACTGCTATAATCCAGAATGTGATAATCCTAGAGAGCTTAGTGAATCCTCTTTTGTTCCAACAATATACCTTGATATGCTAACTCTGTCTGAGCTTATAGCAGTAACTGACCTATTATTTTGTAAAATCGCAATATGAATCCAGTAGAATTTAGAGAGTTACGAGACAATCTTGACCTAGGCGGAAGAGATTGTGTTATGATAAAAGAAAATAATGAATGGTCATATGTCTACCTTGATACCTTAGATTTTCCACAGGGTTGGAAAGAAGGTCTTGATACAGTAGAATATAATGAAGCTAAACAAGACTTTCATCCCAACGGAAATCTCTTAGGTTTTATCTATATTGGCTATAACTGTCCAGCGGCTTTAGGGTATGGTAAGAGAAGCGAAGAAGAAAAGGATATAATGAAATATCTTTGGAAAAGCAAGACTAGATGAAATATATTATAGTAGATAAAGATACAAAGAAAGTAGTTGGAGATCTTGGAGGATATACAACAAAGAAAGGAGCCATTAATGGAAGATTTAGTACTCCTCAGGGCAGAGAGGGGTGGGACTATGTTCGTGACGCTCTTAAATGTCCGCCAGGAGAGATTTTTAGAGAGAATCTTTATCAATACATGGATGATCATCTTGAGATAGTTGAAGTTAATAAGATTTTCTTTCAAGGATCAGATGGTCGACTTTATGCAGAAGATGTATGATGACTAAGAAAGAGTTTTTTAAATCTATTTTTGAAGAACTCTTAGATGGTGAATTTCGCGATCTTTTAGAAACTATTTCCTTATTTATGAAAGAACATGGAATTCGAAAAACTACAAGATCGGATTAATGAAATACCATCAAATTTAAAAATATTATGGCAACAATAAAAGAAGAAATTCTGGAGAAATGTAAATCTATTCTACATTCAACTCCGATTGGCACGCCCGTTACTAATGAAGATTATGACTTCTTAATGGGAGTTGTATTTCCGCTTCATCCAGACTGGAAATCAAAGCTGTCTGGAAGAAGTGTTAAGCTAATTATCACACGAAGAAATGATTATGGAAGTCGTTACTTCTCTATGTTAATGGATGATGATACTTTTGAAAATATGTCAGTCTATGAGTGTATTAACAGAAGGGGGCTTAAAGACGATATAATTAGTGCGGCGTGGAATGCAGTTCAAGGTATAGAATTGCCTCCGCTTGAGGGAAGAAAAAAGAAAAGACCAGATTTTCCAAGTGTTGTTAGAAAATGGACAGAAACTATTACAGGAGAAGAGTTTAGTGTTGGAAAATATCTCATGTTTGATGAACAAACAGGTCAGGTGTTTTTCAGTAATCAGGATCTTATAAATAGTTTTAGGTCCTATTATATGCAAAATGGATAATAAAGAAATAAATGTAATTATAGCAGGATCAAGAAATTTTAATAACTACGAAGTCCTCAAGTATGTCTGTGATAAACTTCTTGAAAGAAGAATTGCAGAAGGATACAAGATAACTATAATATCAGGACATGCAAAGGGTGCTGATACATTGGGCGAAATGTATGCTAAAGAAAGGGGCTTTGATGTTAAGATATTTGAACCAGACTGGAAAAAGTATGGAAAGAGAGCCGGGGGAATACGAAATGGGAAAATGGCAGAAATAGGTAATGCACTAATAGCTTTTCCTCTTGGCGAGTCCCCAGGTACTAGAGACATGATTAAGAAAGCAACTGAGAAAAATCTTATAGTACGTGAAATTACAGAAGAATATCAAAATCTTATACAAACTGAGATTAGTCATGACAAATTTAATTAGAAAATTTACAAACAGCCCAACCACAGTGGAGGCATTCGAGTGGGACGGCAAACACGAGACTATCGAATCTCCTAATATAAGATTATTTATGGCAAATAATCCGTATTTTAAGGGAGAACATGGTTCCCTGTATATTCATACTGTAGAGGGAGTCATTGAAGCTAGGCCCGGAGACTTTATCGTCAAAGGGATGACTGGTGAAGTGTTTCCATGTAAACCAGAAATTTTTTGGAAAACTTATGAAGAAATTTTACCAGAAAGTGAATCAAAACCAAAGGTAAAAGAAGAGCCAAAGAAAGATGAGATTATTGAGCCAGAAAAGCCTGTAGAAAAACCGAAAAAATCCCCAGAAAAGAAGAAAACTACAGGAGGAATTCCAGACAAGTTTAAAGAAGACATTAAGTCTCTAGAAGAACATTGTGGACCTCTCGAAGAACTTAGAGGAGAGGTTTTAGAGATCGATCTTCAAGAGCTCAATACAATTTGTCCTAGGGTATTTGTGAAAGCAAAGTCATATATGGGACTTGTCGGATATCTTAGAAAAGCATATGATATAGAGCTTAAAATAACTAGTCAAAGATCTAAGTAGTTATGGGAAAATATATTCGAAGGCCTAGAGAGATAGAAGCAATCAAATGGGACGGAACTAATTTACGTGAAGTATTTGATTTCTTTGACTCTAGATATCACAAATTCAATGACTGGTTTCCGAGTTGGGAAGAATTTGAGAAAGGTGTCAAAGAAAATAATTGGGGTATAAAAATCTACGGACCAGACGATGAAATAACTAACGTATTCCCTGGGTCTTATATAATCAAGTGGGGACCCGGTGAATATGAAGCTGTAAATGGTCTCTTCTTTGAAAGTGAGTATGTGGAGGCTTTTTAAATCATTGGTTCGAAATGGTTCTGGTGAGTCTAGTAAATCCTTTGGTCTGGTTATTAGTGCTGTCGTTGGCGCTATCATAGGACTATCAATTGCTTTTATCCTAGTATGGGATATTGTAGTTGATGGAGTTATAGATACAGACCTTTCAAAGCTAGGCATATTCATTCTTTGTGTCGGATGCTATACTTTTGGCGCAGGAGCTAATAAGATGCTTTCAGAAGTAGCCAGCGGTGAGGCTATGATGGAAAGAAGACGAAGAAGAATGATGAGAAGAAATAAAAATATAAGAGAGGATAAAAATTAAAATCCTCTCTTATTTTCCTTATATATGATGGACAAAAATGATAAAGTAACAGTAGGAGAATATGAAATTGTTCCTGATAAAATAATAGTAGTATTAGAAACTAGTCTGAATGGATTTAAGAAGTTATGCACATTCGGACTTGATAAAATAAAGGGAATTAGATACAGCGACTATAAATTTTATCTTGTCTATGACACTGATACAGCTGAGTCTTTTATTAGTGCAACTTGGGGAGAAGATGATATAAAGCTTGTGCTACTGAATCCTTTGGAATTTACCATTTTTACTAAACAAGACAGATACTTAAGAAGAGTTTGTGTATATAATGCTGTTCTCAAATTAAAAGAGATAGCTGAGGATGGAACATTAATAGTTGAAGTTTGCGAAGAATGAAAAAATTTATTTACTGCTATAGTAAAAAAGAGTTTGACGATCTATGTATGAACTCTGAATGGACAGACAGCAATATTCCAAAAGACAAAGCATTTATATCAATTTGTTCTACGGATGATGTAAAAAAAGCAGTCTTAAGAGAACCAGAGCCGCACTACTTTCAATTTAATACTGAAAATGTCTTAAATTTAAATTTTGATGATATATCCACACCATTCGAATTCCTAGATGAATCTGGAATTAGAATTGCTGAAGGAATATCTATGGCTCAAGCTCTTAAGGTTGTTAGGTTTATAAGCAATAATATTTCTACGAGAGATATAATAATTCACTGTAGAGCCGGACAATCTAGAAGTCAGGCTATAGTTAGTTATATTCTTTGGATGTATGGAAGAATATACAATATAGAAACTAGACCTGATAACCCTCCGATAACACCAAATCAATTCGTCTTAGGAATGTTGAAGAAGGCAGCTAAGACTATTCATATGGACATAAGGATGAATTTTGAAGAAGATGGGTATACTATAAAGGGGATAACAGAAACTTCTATAAATAGTGAGGTAACTCTAATTAAAATTTATTTAGAGAAGCCAGAAGAGCTATTGTATGATATTGAAGTTGTATATGATGTTGAAGAGGGAATTTGGAGCTGGGTATTTAATGGAGATAGATATTGTTATGATGATTGGGATTTTAGGGACAAGTTTAATGAATTTGTCAAAAAATACGGAAGGCCTTAATTCCTTATAGGTGTAAACTTCTTCATCACAAAATTAAAATACTAAACAAACAACATTATAAAACCAAGATGAAGAGTGAAACCTAAAACCTTAATCGAGACATGAATGATAACAATAAAACCATTAAGATAAATATGGAACAGAACAAAGAAATTGTCCAGAATCAGCCTAAGAAGACTGGAATTCTGAAGAAGATCGGCGCCGTCCTCGGATATGCCGTTCTTGGCGCAGCCGCTTTCGCATTTGCGACTGATTTCAAAGGCTGCAGAACTACTACTGTGAATTTCGCAAAGGGAATTAAGTTCCCTTGGACGAAGACGGAAGAGGCTCAGGAAGAGCTTCCAAAGACCAAACCGGCTCAGGTCGCTGAGTATGAGGCTGTGGAGGTTGAGTATAGAAAACCCAACTTCAACAACAACCGTAACGGTTATCAATATCAGAATCGAAACCGGAATTATCGCCGGTCACAGTGGAACAACAACTAAAAAAGAGAAAACATGAGAAAGATTATTGGACTTGCAGTGATTGGCCTTCTGGGCTATGTCGCTGGTGGGTACACTCAGAAAAACGGAAACGCTTACGACAAGCTTGAAGCTTTCGGAAAAGATGTCGCCAAGAAAGGAAAAAAGGCTTGGGACAAACTTACCAAGAAAACCAAGGAAGTCGTAGAGGAAGTAAAGGAAGAGGTCAAAGAGGCGGCCGAAGAGGTTGTCGAAGAGACCAAGACTGAGGAATAGTCTATACTTCATCTCTTTATATAGTGGGAAGAGTGTTTAGTGTAAAAGCTAGGCACTCTTCTATTCTATAATGTTTTTATATCGTGAAAACTTGTTCCAAAATTTATCTAGATACCGATGGGGATTGGTAATATCTCCAGTCCCCTTAGGTATTAAAAGATGTGGCGGCATCTATAAATAGCACGTTAAGCCGCCAGCGATAAAAACCTTATATACGAACGACATTTTATAACAATTATTTTTAAAACAATGGAAAACAACAAAAGAATTGCAAGATTAAAAGCTATCCAAGCAGTTTGTTGGAAAGCTGGAAAAATCGGGATTGGTGTTGCCGTAGTAGCATTTCTCGTATCTGAGATTGCCGCGGTGCGTTCCGATGTAATTATCCGTAAAACTAACAAAAATAACTAAAGAATTATGGCAAACAACGCCGAAGTAATGGGAAGAATAGTGAACAAGTTCGCTGATTCGAGGGAAAACCCAAAACATTTCCCAAATTTAAAAGAAAATGGTAGGCGGTGGTGTTCCATCGCCGGTGCTGGACTAACCATCATTGGGTTAGGTGCTGTCGTCTTCAATGCTGTTGTTGATTTCTTCTGTAAGCCCGTTGAGGCTCCTCACAGAGATCGAGAAATCAGAGAACCGCAGGGACGAAGCAGACATTGAAAACAAACCACAAAACACTAATCTAAACCTTAAAGAGATGAACAAAGAAAATGACAGCAAAAGCAAGCTGTTAAAGGTGATCTTTGGCTTTATAGCTGCAGGCATTGGTGCTGTAGTAGCTTACAAAGCCATTAAGAAAGAGGAGAAGAAAATTATCGAGGCTGAAAAAGCTTCTGATAAGGAAATTCAAAATCTCGGTGCGTCTCCTGAAAAAATAAAGGAAGAGGTAATCGAGCACGAAGAAGAGTCTGAAAGGAATTTTGTAAAGGCTCTTTATGCCGTCGTAACATCTCCTGATTCTGGAATTGATGAAAACTACTTCGATCTTGACAGAATTTGCAGTGATGACGACGAGGATGAAAAAGAAGGTAAGAAAGAAATGAAAGTCCTTCATGTTATGGAGGACGTGATGAGTGGAAATAGGTGTCTCAAGCTTTTAATTGAGATTCCTGAGTACACCAATAATCGTGGTAATTATAACAAGCTAAGGATTACAGATATCATTTATGCTTGCAAAGATTCTGGAAAATATGTTATGGCCCAGATTCTCAAGAAGAGTGTGAATGAAGATCCTGCCTGGAGCAAGATGGTGGCTGTGATAGAATATTCATATGCTATCAAGAACTCTGATACAAGAAAAATACAGCTCTTAGAGATTCCTAATCGAGTTCTCAAGAAAATCTATGATGATGACAACTCTGAAAATAAAAACATGGCTGTCAGAATCTATGAAGATTGGAGCGATCCGCAAAAATTAGCCAAGATTCAGGAAAAAGCCGGAAACGACTTTGACCAGATTATTCAGAGAGATGCCTTGAGAAAGGCTGAGGCTGAAGGAGATGAAATCATCCTTGATTCTATCGAAGGATCACAGGTTGAGCTCATGTACTCCCTTGGATTTAAAGAAGAAGAGCTCTTTGGTTATCAGAAAGACAACTGTCTGATGACTTTGACTCAGGCATACGAGATTATTGAGTATTACCTCAACAATTTCAGCATAAAAAGAACTGGCAAAAAGGTTATTCCTGGTTCGCCGGTTCCTGTTGATGAAGTTCTCGACGAATTTTCAATCGGTGGAGCTATGTTTCATGCTCCGAACAAGAACGGAAGGTTTGATTCCATGGCTCGGTTTTACGATACTGATGAGAGAGGGAGAATCTTTATAGATTCTTTCAAAGAAGAGGAAGAAAAACCGAAAGAGCCAAAACCGATGGAAAAAGCGACTCCTGAACAGCTGTCTGATTTGGCTCAGCATTTTGGCTGTCGTCGATAGACAGAAAAAAATAGGATAGATTTGATTCTATCCTATTTTATTGTTCCCGTTTTAGTATAAACTGATTTAAGTACTTTTGTTCCTTTAGAACCTTTGTATACTACCATCTCAAATTTATCTAAAACGCCAATACTAAATCCGACATTAATTATACTAATATCGTCAATAGTTTTCGATTTACAATCACAATTTAGATCGTCATCGTTTACAATAAGCATATTAACTACTCGTCTATCCATGATACTTCTGAAATTAAATTATCTGAGCTTTCCTTTATTCTAATTCCACTTCCATTAATTTCATTTTTAGCCCTTCTTTTATTTTCTTCTTCAACAATAGAAAACTTATCTAACTTATGAAGACCAACTAAGCCTTCTCCAATAGATCCGTCGACTACAGAACATAAAAGTGGAAGTGAATATTCTTTTCCTTTGTTTTTTATATTTGCATACATTTTATTAAAGATTATATAAATATTATTAAACTTTTCAAATAGATCATCTTCTGCATAAGTTAATATAATTTCTAAAATCTTTCTTGTTATACATATAATTGCATCGGCTCTAGTAACTTTTCGTTTAAGAAATTTTTTATATTCTTTTAAAATTACTGGTTTGTAGAGAAATATTATCTGTTTCCAGATAATATCATCCCCTTCTTCTAGCTCTGGTCTTATGTTCTTTAAGATCTCTCTTGTTTTATGAACATAAGTTACCATAATTCCATAATATCTCCCTTCTTGATCCAAAAATTTTTCAAGATCATTTATAAGAAACCCAAGAAGAGGCACAATTCCTAAAAAGTATTCGTAATTAGGAATTATGACGTTATAGCCTATACGCTTATTTAGTTGCTGTTTCCAATCCATAATATACGTGTTTTAATTCATTTATAAGAGTTAAAAGGCGACTTAAGAGCAAATCATTACCTTATATATGATATGCTACAAACATCATTAATAGAGAGTACTTTAGATAAGTACAGAAAACTTAAGAAATTTGATGCTTCGGTCAATAAATTAAAACAGGACCTAGCAAATTACTGTATTGATTACATTAGATCTTATTACCCTGAAAAAGTATTTACAGCTTTAGCAGGAGACTCTTTGAACATCATGATTAAACAGGGCGATGTAGATTTTTGGTATAGAGATATATCAAAAATTCCAAGACTCAATAGATCAATATCGTCTCTGGTTAGTGAGTTCTTTTATGATATTAGAAAAATTCCTATACTTTCTTCTGGTTATACACTACCGTATTTCTTTGATGATACAGATATATTATTTGATTCAGAGAAGAATATAGAATTTAGAAAGATGTTTCCAGAATTTATTAAGAATTTTACGGAAAAGTTTGCAGATCTTATACTATTTGCCTATGAGTGCTCTAAGAAATTAAAAGCTCTTAAAGATACTTTGTCAGAAAAAGAAGCCACTCTTACTAGTATAAAACTAAATTATCCGGAATTATATAATCTAATTAAAGCATAATGGAGTTAAGTAAAAATCTAGCTGACAAGTATTTCTCGGTAGGAGATGCTTATAATTTAGAATCAGAAATTTCAAAAAAATTAACAAACTCTGAGGAATATCAATCTTTGAAAAAATTAATTTCTGATGTTGTGACAGATATTCTTCTAGAAGTTTTTCCGAATAGAGTTTTTCTAGATCTGTTTAAAGAATACCCAAAACTATTTAGAAATACTAATATTGTTGATATATGTTTATCCTCTCTTGGTATATTGTCGGATAGAACAGATTATTACACAGAAGACGACGATTCTGTTTATCTACAAGGAAATATAAGAGTCCATGCTAATTCTTACTTTCCTTATAAAGGTTACTCAATAGAACTAACTGAGGAGATGATAAGAAAAGCTCCTAGTAGTAAAGTAGAGCTTCTTAAAGAGTGGGCCTCAAAGTATATGCACTTGGGGTGGTTAAATAAAAAAGAAATAAGTGATTTTAAACGTCAATCCGATTCTATAAAAACCTTTGGAAAACTTTATAGAACTAACAAGGATTGGTACGAATTGATAGTCAAAACACACTATCAGGACGACATAACTTATGAACCAAAAGAAGTTACTATTAAAAAAGAAGAAGATAAGAACAGGTTTGTTGCTTCTTTAAATAATCTAAAAGCAATCTTAGAGCTATGAATAATTTTATTGTAGGAAATATAGCCAGAATTAAACATGATTATGGTTATGAGACGGTTATAATCTCAGAGGATAATATTGACTCTAAAGAAATATCTGGATTGCCGGTATTAATAGAAACTCTAGAAAATAATCTAGGATTTGTGTCAACTACTTTTACAGATCGAATCGAAATAATGAAAGATGTTGGCCAATTCCTTATAAAATATATAACAAATAATACAGATAGATTTAATTTTATAATATACGATAACCTTGGCATTATTGCTAAGTTTAAGATAGATTATATTCACCAATTACAAAATATATTTAAAGCACTTACAGGATTATGTTTGGCGTAGATGATATTTGTCGCTGTACAGGTAGACTTATGTGCGAAATGTGTGAAAATTGTTTTAGGTATAAGATGTATAAGGAGGATAGAAAATCAAAAGAAGTAAATTATGCTTCTTACTTTCAAACCCCTCCTGCAACATCAGACACCGAATGTATATATAAACTATAAGATATGTCCAAGTGGTACTCATGGCATTTTTGGGCACCGGAGACAAAAATAAGAACGGTATTTAATAAACTCGGATATAACATCCAAACAGTTCGCTGCTATCTAAAACAAGAATTTAGATATAAAAATGAAAAAGCGATAGTAGAGGACTTGGATGTTAAAAAAAGTTTCCTAGATGCCATACTTGTGTATAAAGACGAGGAAATGCCAGAACTCAATAAACGCCTGTCAGCTCTTATAGAATGTGTTAGAGAAACTGAGAGTAGGAGGTATTGGACAAAAAATATCTATGCTCTCAGGTGGAATACAGAACCTGGATGCTATGATTTAAGGCGAACAGTATATCGGTATACAATGAAATACAGATTTAAAGAAATAATAGAAGAAGTTTTCGAAATAAGTATAGAAGATGTATGAATAAGAAAATTTTAATTATTTATCATAGAGTTGATTACGATGGCTTATGTTCAATGGCCATAACTAAATCGGCTCTGAATCATGAGGGAGGAGTTTCTATCGATATTTTTGGATTTAACTATGGAGATGCTATTCCAGATATCGATGAAATTATAGCTTCTCAAGATCAAATTTACCTAGTTGATATATCTTTTCCTTCGGCCGATATGTTAAAACTCGCTAACTCCGGCAAAGCAATATGGATAGACCACCATATCACTCAGATTACTGAGTCTCAAGAATGTGGTTATTCTGGAATGCCGGGACTTCGAGTTAATGGTACGGCCGCTTGTGAACTGTGCTGGAACTTCTTCTATCCAGGTCAAGATGTTCCCCTAGGAGTTCTATATATGTCTCACTATGATACCTGGAGACACGATATATATTCCTGGGACGATGCTATTCTTCCTTATCAGTATGGTCTAAGAGCAGAATATTCCTTGAACGCTCAAAAATTTTATAGCAACTTTGAAAGCATACTCAAAGATGTAGATAAAATTATGCTTGAGGGAAATGGAGTTCTAAAGTATCTTAAGAATACGTGGAAAGGCTGTGTCAAAGGATATGCATTTGAAGTTTTGGTGGCTGGGAAGTATAAGGGAATATGCATGCTAACTAATACCTTCGGCTCTTCTCAATTTGATAGCGTTAAAGATCAATACGACTGTTATGTATGTGTAAACCGAAAAGAACCTGACGTGTATAACTTTTCTATATATACAAATGAGAGCTGTGATTACAATGCAGGAGAGTTTATGAAGACCTATTATGGTGGGGGTGGACATAAATCTGCAGCTGGTGGAAAACTAAGCCTTGAACAATTTATCCACCTAGTTCATGATTGTGTAATAAATGGGAACTAGGAAGCCCTCAAATTCTTATACATGATGAAGAAAGAAGAAACAAAGAAGATAATAGTATTTAAATAATATATGAATTCTAGAAAAACTTAGCGGCTTATTATGTATATTACTTCTAATATTCATAAAATGATCCAGCTACTTATTATAGCATAAATTTCTGCTAAGTTTTTCTTTTTTTTTATTCCACCTGAGAAGCTGTCAAAGCCTTATATATGTATTAGAATTAGACATAGCTAAGAACAAAAATCAGTCAGGCAGAAAGTTCTGCGTGAAGAAAGATAGGAAGAGAAGATAGACTGATTTTAGTTCGAAATATAAGGACGTCGTGATGATGCCCTTTATTTTTTTTCCGTCCAGTATATCTTTAAAGCCTTACATATGAACTAAAATTAAAGCTTATGAATAAAAAGTTGTGGTCTCTTGTCTGCACGTATACTCTCGGAGTGGTTGCAGTAGTTGCTGTAACCGTGAAGGGTATCAGGTCAATTGCTGATCTGAAGACAGAGGAGGGACAGTAGAAGAAAGAGGGAAAGTAATCCCTCTTTTTATTTCCGCCTAAAAATCGATTAAAGCCTTATATATGATTTGGGGTTTATACTCTACTCATAATTATTTGGGAAGACAGGGTTGTTGTGATAACACCCCTGTTTTTTTTTTCGTCTCAGAACTTTTCAAAACCTTATTTATGAACCAATACATTTAGAAATGAAAAATTATTTCTTGGAATGCTGGGAAAGGGCGAAGGAAAGTCTCGTCCTTATCCCCTTCATTATCTTGCCGCTCCTCTGTTGGGGTGTGGCAAAGGGGTCCGAAGTAAGAGAGGACCAGCTGCCTGATACATTGGCAGTTCAAGTATCTCTCCCTACAGAAGAAATAGTAGTGGAGAACGTAGAAAAAGAATCTCGCTTTATTATTATTAGGCGAGGAACAGTATATAATCCAGAACCGGAACAAGGATGGGGAGACCCGTGGCAAGCCGCGGGCGGCCGTATTGATTCACTAAAACTGGCAAATGGCCAATTGAGGTGGTGTGCACTATCTCCTGACCTTCTTGAAAAAATACCTATGCACTCAAAAATCAAAGTGCATGACCCTGATAAGAAAATTCAGGGTATCTGGTATGTAAAGGATGTCTGTGGGATTAAAAGCACCATAGATTTTCTCCACCCATCCAGTATTAGAACTGGACTCTGGAACGATATTAAAGTTGAAGTGCTAAGAGAGGGAAAGTAATCCCTCTTCTTTTTTCCTTATATATGAATGAGAGTTTATCAATTTTTAAAATTAGATAAAGAAGGATTAGAAATATTTTTATCCAGCCTTGATTGGGGAGATATATTTGAAGACACAACTGAATATGAGTTTTCTGAGAAGGACCTTGGACTTTATGGGAAATGCATACGAAAAGGAAAACTTATAAAAAAGGGTTGTGCCCCAGTAAAGATTGTTTCACGTATCTACGGCTGTGGTGTTATTCGAATATCCATTGAACAACCAGAGGTACTATCGTATCCCGGCGTAGATAAACTATATGCTCTTGTCGATTTTAATTATGAAACGGGAAGAGTGAGAAGAGCTATAGTATTTAGTCGAGAAAATGTACCTACGTGGATGGATAATGGATTTAAAGATGTTAATTGGGAAGAAATATTTATATGATAGTGATTTATATATTAATGTTTATTTTAGGATTTGTTTCCTGCGGTGTTTTGTATAAATTTATACAACAAATAAAAAACGAAAAAGAAATAAAAGTAGAAAAAGTAATTTGCGAAGATTGTTTTGATTGTACACTGCTTTTATTCCCAGCCGTTATTCCTAAAAACAAAAATATTATTGTAAGACATAATCTATCATTTCACACTCTTGATAATAAAAGCATAGGAAATCTTCCAAAACCAAAGGGAAAAGACCTATTATTTGAAAAATATTGTCCTGAGAATGAATCTTCTGACAAAACGCTTATAATTGCTTCTCCCATAACAATCGTTATAGGAAAGGTGCACATTGATAGGGGTGTAAAATTGATTTTTAGACGTCAGTGTAATTATTATTTAGGCGAAGTTGCAAAAGAAATCGATCTAGGAGAATGGACAGTTAGAAATGAAGGAACTAGTATAAAAATCCCTGTTATAATAGCTGGCCAACGAAGAAATATAAAACTATCATCTATAGTGGCCCAAGTTAGAGAGGTTTTTGCGGATTGGCACTATGAGTAAAGAAATTTGTGTTATAAAGACAAATCCAGGCGTATATTTTCCGTATGCATTTTTTGGTGGAAGAATATCTAATTATGTTGTGATACTAAATTATAATCCGACCGAAAAAAATCTTATGGGACTGGAATATTGCCCTGATATATATAAAAAGAAACCTACAGCATCTTGTTGGTTGAGATTGCAGACTCCACTTATGGCTACTAGGGTTAGTCCTTTCGGTCTTGGACATTTTGAAATTATTCTAAAAGTGAAAGTCAGTGAGAAAAAATATCAAGAGTACGTTGATTATTGGTTAAAAAACGTAAAATCCAATGGGAATACAGAAAATTTATCTAGATAATCTTAAACATCCTAGTTTACCAGAAGAACGTTCTATAGATATTACATTATCCGAGAGTCCGTATATTTGGAATGACCTCACTTCGCATATCTGTCTAAAAGAGGTTCTAGATCTTTTACCGTGGGTGCTAGAGAATAATAATTTTAATCGCCTTGATGACGATGAAATAACAACTATAATTATCGAAACTAGTAATAATAAATATACTAAAGTTATAGATCCCTATGGAAATATTATTTTAGAAAATCTCGAATCTCTAAGATCAGGAATGAATTGTGCAGAAAATGAAGCCCTCAGTTTATACAGAATAAGAAAATTTTATAACGAAATAGCTGAACACACAGGCTCATTGACGATGTTATATGTTCCTGTTCCGTTTCCTGAATCTTTAACGAAAATTCTCAATTCAGTAATTCCTGCAGTATTCCATGAGGTCTCTGAAGTAACAAGCGAAGGAGGTGCGATAATAAGAGGACATACGATCGATAAGGATTCTATGGGAGGAGGATATAATCAAATGCTAAGAATTCTATATGCTATTTGGTTAACTACAATCGACGAAACCTATACAGTATACTTGAATTATTGGTACAATCACCTCCACCCTCTAGTTAAGAAATGGGTATGGACAGAGCTTCTTACTAAATTAAAGAATATTAAAGGAACCTTAATTGTTGAAGATCTATGGTCTGGACTGTATTAATAGAAAATTTAGAAATTTCGGATATACAAGAGGCAGTTTGTCTCTATATTGATATGAGAGTACCAAAAATCATAACTCTAACCACTTCAGCCTGGTCAAACAATCCACAAGACAGTTATGTACAAATTGAAGAGAAAAGGCTTTGGGATTTAATTAACGATCTTTACGTAAAAACAATAAATATTCGGGCAACAACGCCAATTATTAAAAATAACGGAATCTGGGTAAAATATCTTAAGTTTTTTAGAATATCAAGAGATAAATTTACAATACTAGATAGACATGATGAGGCTATTTTTGGCATTTCAGACCTTGAAATTGACTTTAAAAATTACACCGCCTGAGAAGACCTAAATGCCTTATATATGATAAGATAAGTAGCTCAACGGTTAGAGCGCACGTCGTACGTACGAGAGATATAGGTTCGATTCCTATCTTAGATTATTAATTATACCAAATTTCGACACAAAAATTTGATATAAAATTCTTTCGAAGATAACAAACCAATACGCTATAAAAGATGAAAAAGATCGTTATCATCGCCGGCGCGGTCATCGTGGCCGCCGGCATCGGCGTGGGTATTTACCTGCGCCTCAAGAACAAGAACGTCAACACCAACGAGACCCCGGCCGAAAAGCCGGCGGAAGGTGCTGATCCAGCTGCCCCGGCGGCCGCTCCTGCGGCGCCTGAGGCTCCGGCCCCTGAGGCCGGCACTGACACTGACGAGAAGAAGTAAGTAGCGCCAAACAACGGCGCCTGCCCTCCTCGGCAGCGAACCCCCGAAAGGGGGTTCATTTTTTGTTCCTCCTGAAGAAAAATAAAAGAACTAGTAATAACCTAGTTCTTTTTCTCTTATCAGTCTTCTAAGAAATAACTCTTTTCCTAAATCCGCGCCATTTATTTCTAACCGAGTTGTATTTAGTAAGATGGCATCTCCATACCACTTTGGCGAGTCATTATGAAAATACGGAACTCCCTCTCCTCTTCCAAGCCTTCTTTTTATTTCAAGTGGATTAATCTTCTTGTTATGATCTATTTTTAAGATTATCACTAATTCCAATTCAGCCTGTGGCCTAGTTGTCTTCCTAAATTGATAATCTTTGACCCACCTATAAGAAGGAGATAAGTCATGAAGTCTTCGTTTTTCTGAAATAATACAATATGGCGATTCAAAGATTCCTATTATTTCTAACCACCTACCTCCAGATTTTCTACTTTTATCTAATATCAAAAATTCCATTTCATTAATAAGGCGTTTCTTCCTTATTAATGTATGTTAATAGATTTAGAAACTTTTAGAAAGCTTTTAGTTAAACAAGAAAGCAATATATTTTCATTGGATGATATTATTAAACTAATAGATCCAAAGAAAATATTTGAAAATCGATGGGAAACAGGGCTTCCTGTACTTGAAGTTTATAGTAAGTATTCTTCAAAAGAGCTAATTAAAATATCCAAGAGAATAAGAGATCTCTATAAATATACAATAGAGTTATCTTTTGAAGCCCCCAGCAATAATAATCCACAAGACATTATTTTGGCGGTTGCCTTTATATATGCTAAAAAACTATTTTCTATAATGTGTGCAATAACTTTTGAGAACCCAGAAATTCTTAAAGAGCTCCCAGAATCTTGGGTCAATGGAATCTCAGAAGTTAATAAGGATAGTAAGAATTTTCCTTATATTATGGAAAAACTACTTATGCCAACACTCAGTGGTCTTAGAAATAAACAAGCCTTAGATAGATATACAAGAAAAAATGATAGAAAGACTATAGACAAGTTTATTATATCTCATGATGACTTTTTTAATAAAGTTACTTCGTCAACAGAAAAATTATTACCAGAAGAGTATATCATTGGGTGGTTTAAAGAACTTAGGGAGAATAAAGTAGACGAAAAGTGGGTTGAAGACTACCTCAGATCAATAAAAGTCCCATCTTATACGGCGGATGATCTTAAATTAATTCTGATTTGTGCAGATATAGAAACGGAAGAAAATTTATCCATCTTTCAGGTCGAAGAGGTATTTGACCTTTTTTGGGATAATATAGATACAATATATGAAAATCTATTTCATCAGAACATATCTAATACACCAATCTTTGTTGCTAGGGTATATGTATCTATGTTCTTAATGTAAAAAAAGAGAGACACTAAGTTCTCTCTATTTTATTTTCAAGGGTAAGGGTTATGCCTAGGAAAACCATATCCTTAACCCAGGTCGTCATCCCAGGCTGCAAGTGGATAAGTCATCATGTTCTCCTAGGCTCGCCCTCCCATAGGCAACCTTCTAAGTACATCCTATGGTCCTTCCTCACTATATAAGGCATTAAAGACGGGCCGAGAGCAATTCCTTATATTTGATATGAAAAAAGAAGATATTAAAGTTTTGACACTTCCTGAATATTTTAAATTCTTGGAAGAATTTTTCAAAGGTCAGATTTATCAAGGAAAAATAGTAAAGCTTGTTTGCCAGAACGGAGACTGGACTTATCTTGTGCCTCCCGGGGTTCATGACGCTGATTTTTATATCAGAACCTGGTGGGAAACTGATGAATATCTACAATCCCAGTTTCACAGTGTTGATGAGATTCTTAAGAAAGTAGATAGAGCTCATTTTACCGAAGATTCTGGAAAAATGATTAGATGTCTTTTTAGGAAAGATGAAGTAGTATATCAACCTGAAATAGTTCCTCTTGATAATAAAGGCCTAAAGAACTTTATAGAAGGAAGAAAATACTATTCTGGGAGCAATATATTTCTTGGATTTAGGATGGACCCATATAGTTTTGTTGCTAAATACAAGCTAGAAGATGGAAAATGGATAGACCAAGGAAGATATGATCCAGAAATTAGAAAATATAACCTAGATGAGAACAATTACCGGGTCTTTTACACGGTCTTAGGAAAAGATAAATTCTTAAAGGAAGAAAAGAGATACCTGGAGCATGCAAAAACTGGTTCTTATCATGATGACTTTATCTCTTCCAGTCTTAAATTTACAAAACCTTGGTTAGAATTTTTAAAAGAAAATACAGACCATGATTACGTTTGATAGTATACGAAAATCAGGTGATCTCCTTTTTGAATCTATACGGGGAAGTCACTTATATGGACTCAATGGACCGGATAGTGATATAGATACATTCGGAGTTTGGTGTTGTCCTATCGGCTGGCTTCTTGGGTCGGGAAAAGATTATGTCCCGGACGTTAGAAGTGAGAAGAATGATGACACTTGGTATGACATTGGGAAATATATACATCTCCTTGAAGAGTCTAATCCTGATGCTATAATCTCACTCTTCACTCCAGAAGATAAAATCCTGTATTTCGACCCATGTCTCCAGCCGCTTTGGGACATTAGAGACCAGATTCTGAGCAAGGCCTGTTTTAAATCATTCTCAGGCTATGCACACGACCAACTTATGAAGGCACGTGGAAAGAATAAGAAAATTTCCATTGACCCTGAGGAAGTAAAGGTCAGAAAAACACCAATCGATTTCTGTTATGTGATACGTCCCGACGGTGGAGGTACCATTAATCTTCGGACCTGGTTAGATGAGAGAGGATTAAAGCAGGAACATTGTGGCTTAGCTCATATTCAGCCAGGGAAAGGAATGTACTATCTCTACTATAACTGGGGAGAGGATAAAGAGTCTAGGGTTGAGGATTATATGAGGACAAAGTATCCTAAAGAAGTTCCTTGGCTTACAGGATGGTATTATAAGAAAGAACTAGAAAACCTGAAAAAAGAAGCGGGAGAAGCTATAACCTACCGCGGAATTATATCAAAGAAGGAAGAGGAAGGAACACAACTTCGACTTACCAGTATTCCAAAAACCGATCAATCCCGAGGACCACTATGTATCTTCCAATATAACCAAGATGCCTTCGAACAACACTGTAGAAGGTATAAGGAATATTGGGAGTGGGTAGATAAAAGAAATCCCGACCGTTTTGTGATAGACTCTGAACACGGATTTAATGCAAAGAATCTATCCCACTGCTATCGTCTTATGGTTCAGGGCTTAGAGATTGCACAGGGAAAGGGATTAATCTTGGACCGACGTGGAATTGATGCAGACATTCTTATGGACATTAAAAACCATAAGATGACCTATGATGAAATTATGGCCCTATGTGAAGAAAAGAAGGCTGAGATGGAAAAAGCATTTCTTGAATCAACCATTCCAGACCTTCCGCCGATAGATAAACTTGAAGAACTTCTGGTTGAGATAAGAGAAAAGCATTATGGAAGATTGTAAAGAGTTCATTGGATTCTTATATGATAATCCACTAGAAATGCTTCGAGATGTAAAAGACTTTGAGGAACTACATTATCCTACCTATGGATATTTTGGAGAAGATGATATAAATATGTTTTCTATTTCCTGGCAATCTTTAAAAAAGCTAAGAATTGGAAAAGACACCCAGAGAAAGAAGCGGCTTAGGGAGATGCTTAAATCCAAGGAAAAGTGGATAACGAGGGATTTAGGCCAAACTCTTATAAGACCATTGAAGAAATCAGAGGCCTTAAAAGTATCCATGGTTTCTACTAGTGAATATCTTATGTATGAGCCTCTAGGAAATCTTTGTGTGCTAGAATATCATCATCCCGGACTTGTATATTTTCGTGACTACCCAATTATAGAGTTAGCCGCCCTTGAAGCAGCTGTAGAACAAGGAACTATTTCACAAGTATTAAATAGTATTTCGCTTATTCTACCAGATCTTATAATAACTCTGGCGAATCGAGGTTGGATAAATATTAGTGATAATAGATACGAAGAATGGACCAAGAAATGTCGGGCTGTATAGGACCAACTATAATTCCAATAGTATACTCAGAACTTCAAGATCAAGATAGACTCTGGATATCTTTTAGCTTAAGCGGACATGATTCTTATCGCGAAAGTTTAAAGATGATTGAATACCTAGAACAGCACAGTATTCCCTGGGCACAACAACCACAACTTGAACGAGGAAATTATGTATGTATTGCTATACCGATATTGACAGCATGGGTAAATCCTATACCATTTCAATATGCTGTTAGAAATATTGATCAGTTTTCCTTCGGGCGATTTATAATAAAAGATACTAAGATATTTGGCGGTCTTATTGATTGGGAAAACTTTAGAGAGAATGGCAGTATTCTAAGATTTGGAAAGTGGTTTCTTGAAAGGTCAATAGACTCAGTAGAATCAATACCGCTTTACATAGTCGATTCAAAAATTCTAGATTCGGCTTTTACTACATGCTTTGAAGAAGTGTTTTATTTATATCATTGTGGGGTCTTTGATTCTTACAATGAAGATGTAAAAATGAAAATCAGAGAATACATTAGTAAAGGAGTCCTTGATGTGTCTGAAAGAGGAAGATACTTCAAAATCTTATATTAGAGATAGTGCACAAATTCTCAAACAAACAAATTTCAAAATTGCAAATTCAAAATTTAAAAGCGTATGAAAAAAGTTTAATTAAATTTATCAAAGAAAGAATTCTAAGTAAGATGAACGTAAGATTAATTGCGACAGTTGGATTTAAAGTTCTGACAGCAGTCGTTGCGGGGGCGGCAGTATTCATTGGCATAGGCCAAGCTTTATCAGGTGGTGACTCACAACAGAGACAGCCACAACAACCGAAGAGTGGAGATGATAAGAAGGGCTCATTCCCACCTGAAACTCAAACTAGTACTTCTGATCAACCTCAGGAGACTAGGAGATCTAATACGGAAACTATTTCAGCCGCAATTCGCGGCGCTGGTGAAACTTGTGGGAAACTATTTACGTTCGCCCAATCACTTTCCATGGTAGTAGATGCCGGTTCTAGATTGTTTAAGAAAGACAACTATTATTCAAATCAACCGGCCTATTATCAAAATGGAAATACTTTTGTCCCAGTCAATAATCCTCAGCCATTTTCTAGTGGAGGAATAAACTGGGTGCCAAACGGCAGCTATGTATTACAAGCAGTGCCGAATGGAAATCCAAATAGGTGGTAATTTATAACAACCCTATACATTAACAATCAGAGTTCTTTCCAATGTAATAGATAAATAGATATTTGGCACTAGGAAAGATTTAGCTCTTGGAATTTAATATCTAAGAGATGAATTTTGGTGTCTAAGAGAGGTTAATCCTCTCTTTTTCTTACTAATTAGTCTTTCTATCTTAGGACATGATTTCCTTATAATTGATATAAACTACTAAAACCAATAAACAATGAAACTTAAAGATTACAAAATCTCATTAGTGAAGAGCGAAATCAAAAAAATGGTTGACTCTCATGACACATTATTCGGGGCGTTTTGTACTGGATTTGACTTTGCAGAAAAATCAAAGTGGATAAAATCAGATAAAAAGATGCCAGAAGACTTCGAAGATTTGATTGACACAGAGAACACTACAAAATCAGTTCTTGTTGTCTACGAATCTGGAATGAACAGTTTTAGAATCAGACAGAGGGATGGAGAGAAGTGGTCCTGGGCTCCAAGTGAAAGAGAGGGAGATAAGATAGTAAAGTGGACAAATGTTTAGTTGGAAAGACAAAGATAAAATCAAAGAAGCAGTAGAAGCAAATAAAGATATAATAATTACCGAATCCCCTGTATATAATAATGGTATACAGGGGGTTGGTTTATCTATAGGTGATGATCCAACCGTTTATGCAACTATTGAAGACATAAAGAAAGCACATCCCGAAGTAAACTGCCTCTATGTATGGCGCGGAGATAGTTGCGGAAAATGTATAATATCAAGTAATAACAACGGCATACCGATATTATATACAGCTCTTTCAATTTCTGTTCCTACTAGAGTTCTTATATCAGTAGTTCTAGAAAACTCTAAAGCAGCATGCACTATCTTAGAAAATAAAAGAGAAGCTGAAGCTTACGTGTTAAAAATAAAAATAGAAGAACTAGAAAAACTAAAATCTGATATCAAAGAATTTCTAGACGATCCTTGGCGAATTTATGAAGATAGGAAAAAGGAGTTCGCCCAAAAATTAGAAAAAGCTAAAGCATCAACAGAATTTAAGATAAAACAGTCTAGAGAAGCTTTAATGGATCTAGAGAAAGAGCTTGAGAAGAAGAAAAAAGAGTTGCTTAATCTTCTTAAATCTGGATTTTCTGATGATGGGGATTAGGAAATTTTTTGAAATGAGTGTGGGGGAGTTAAAAACATATTTATATGATAAATTCCCTATTGATATTTCTGCGAGAGATAGTTCCACTCTAGACTATTTTGATCAACTAAAAACTATTTTTAACATTAATGCCTACTTTTATCCTCCATGGAAGAAAAAATTTCCTAATAAAGTAGTAAAGAAAAACGCCGTTATTTTAAAGGAGGGGTATGTGGGTGGAAAAATTTATATGGAGCTTCAATCAATGACGTATAGATCAACTATTAAGATTATTGATATATATTCTCCAGAGCCAGTAATACAAAAAATCACGGAAAATAAATAGGGAAAGAACTAGTCTAACCCTATCTATTTTTTTTTATGAACAAGCTTGAAGTATTTCCTCGGGAGTTAGTGCTCCGTCATTTGTAGCGCCTGCCGCGATTCCATCAAGTTTTGTTTTCATTCCAGCAGTCATAACACCAGATGTAGAAGTAGTAGCAACAGGAATTTGACCACTTACGGTATTTATTATAGTGGTTCCTTCCATATTAACAATGCTGGCAGTAACAGCACCGGAGTGCTCTCCATCGTCAGCTTCACCAGCTGCACTAAAGCCGGAGGCCACAATATTATGGTCCGTCCAAGGAACACGAACTGCTAATTTACCATCTTTATCAAGTTCTATGGCATAAAATCCACCATCACTAGACGTACTCTTGGAAGAAGAAGCAGAATTAGCTGTTTCATCTACAAGAGCAGCTTTAAATGTAGTAGAGCCTGAAGGAAGAACTATACCCTTTTCTGCGGTATATGTAGTGTCTTTGAATGCATTCTCGGGGAGTTTAAATTCACCCTTGATATGGCCATCAGTAGCAACCGTGAATTGAACATTTCCAGTAGAAGCTGCATTGGCAGGAGCAGCAGCGGCAGTGTTATCAAAGATAAGGCTCTTTGTAGCAGAACCATCATAACCATCAGTAAGAGCTCCAGCGGTACCAGAATAAGCACCAGCAGAAACATTGAGGGCATTAGGGTTCTTTAAAGCATCTACGCCATTGATAGTTACTTCACCACCTGATGTTGTAACACTATCTAAGGAATCACCAGAGACCTTGAACGTAATAGTGCTGTCTCCTGCAGCATTAGCAGTAAATCCAGTTGCAGTAGCTGTGGCATCATTAGCTGAGCCTTTAACTTTAAGTGCACCATTACCAGGAGTTGCAGCAGCGGAGACAGTACCCGTTACTACACCATTTGCATCAACCGCAAACTGAACATTAGTCTCAGAAGCGGCTGTTGAAGAAAAGTATAGTCCCTTTGCACCATTACCATCATATTCAACTACATCAACTGCACTTGAATTTCCGTCTTTTGTTCCGACCTTAAATTTATCGAGTACAACAGCGCCCGCTTTTCCAGCAACAGAGGTGACGGGAAATGCTATATTTTCTGAACTAAGTACTGTAACGTGACCGGCAGCATCAACAGTAATTACAGGAACTGATGAATTTGTACCAACGGCAGTACTTGGAAGGCCAGACTGAGTGTTGTGAGAAATAGTGGCTTGTACATTACCTCTAGCAGCAGTAGTAGTAGGAGATACTGTGATATAAGAGTCGCCAGTTCCAACCCAAGAGTTAACTACATTATTAGCAAGAGCATAAGACTGAGCATCACCAAGTTTATGCCACATAGAGTCAGTGCCGAAGACGAACTCAGTTTCAGTGGAATCAATAACTACATCACCAGCAGAGAATGAAGTAACCCCGGAAACTGTTGGATTTGTAGTATCAAGGTCAGCCATCGTATCTGTAGTGACTCCAACAAAGTGCATGGCTCCAGCTAATCCTGCTACAGCTCCATTTACATAATTTGTAACGCCTTGTTCTGTTGCAAGTGTGGTGTTAGATGGAGTAGCTTCAAAATTAGCCCCACCAAGTTCATAAGTAGATACTTTGATTCCCTTTGATCCAGCGCCTAGAATAACCTTATCAGCTGTCAGAGTATCAGAAGAAGTTATTGTATTAGGATCTACTGGATTAGCAGGAAGTTTTGTTGTAAAGACTTCTGTAATGTGGCCTTTGCTGTCCTTTGAAATTCCAGTAATAACAGCAGCCTCCCAAGCTAGATTTGAATTACTAGCGGTTGGGGTATAAGTGTCTGAGGATGCATCATAGTGGCCTGCCTTTGTAGTCTGGTAATCGGTAAATACTGCATTCTGAGGCACATCAGATCCAATAGTAAATCCTGAATCCTGAACACCGATAGTAGTAACATTATCTACTGTAGTTGTAGTAAATGTAGCAACATGATCTACTGTTACAGAATTTGCTTCAGGCTGTTGAATAAATTTTTGTTTAATTCGGCCCCATAAAGTTTGTAGACCGGAATAATCTAGAAAATTTGCCATAATAAATTAGATATAATATTTATAATATACAAACTGAGTTAATTTCTGCATCTGTGATGGCTTCCATATCAGAAGATACCATAACAGCCACATCATTACTGTAGAGAATATTATCTTTGAAATAAACTTTGTTGCTGGAATAGGTCTGTACACCCGTAGCATCCTGAGAAGCAGCACCAGTAATATAATACTTTGTGCTAGCAGCTGCCGCAGATGAACCTGTAGTATTCTTAACTTGGCTTAATGTAATAGTTCTTTCTTGGGATGAAGTAATATGACCATTTGCATTAATCTGTACGTCTCTAACCTTAATTGTTCCTCCGTCAGCGCTGGCCGTGTCAGACGTTCCGGCAGGATAGGCAGTTACAGCAGTAGGAGAAGTCTTCGCGTGGTCATTTGTTACAGTAACTGTAGCTGGTGTTGTTCCAGAAGCAGCAGTTACAGCAACAGTATTACCAGTACCATTTACAAACTTAATAGCATTAGCCGTTGAGCCGTTTGCAGTAAATAATGTGGCAACAGCAGTTCCACTATTCGCAGAAATTTGCATTGTTCCATTATTTACAGTCTGATTGGATACAACTTTCTGTCTGGTTGTAGAAACCCCAGTTACGTGGCCAAGAGAGTCTCTAGTAACAGTAACTCCGGTCAGAACATCATATGAAGTTCCAGCAGATGCATCAGAAGCAGTACCATTAGTTGTAGTTGTTACTGTGCCACTTCCTGCACTATTATGATTAAAAGTTATGGTCGGTGCTTTACCAGAAACAGCGGTGACAACAGCAGTGGTGTGTGTACCGTTTATAAAATTAAGACCAATAGTATTACTTTCAGAGTTTGCAGTAAATGAGGTATCTATTCCAGTTGTAGCACTATTAGCAACTACCTGCAGTTTTCCTGATCCAACAGTAGAACCGGTGTAATTAAAGGTCTCAATTGCTGTAATGTGACCGTACTGATTAACCGTAATTTTAGGAACAGCAATAGAATTAGCTCCAGAAACTGCTGCGGTTGGGCCGTAGGTACCAGAAGTTACGCCAGACGTATCATGAGAGATTGTCGGACTTGCATCCAGCCGTCCTCCACCAGTAAGCTCAGCTCCGGCCGATACAGTATATGACTTAAGAGCATAAGAGCCTTCATCACCTAGGATCTCCCAAGCACTTCCAGTCCAAACAAATTCTTTGCTATCATAAATAACAACATCACCTGCAACAAAGCCAGTAGTTTTATTTAATCCACTTCCTGCCAGTGTTGCAGTTGTTGCTCCGTCGGTAAGAGCAGTAGTTGTGGTTCCAATAAAGTGCATAGCTCCTGAAAGACCTGAAATAGCACTATAGACTGCTGCTGATGTGGGAATCTTATTTGCATCATTTGTTAGACTAGCCTCTATAGTTTTTCCAGACGCTTTTACTGTAGAACTACCATTGCCAAGAATAATTTCATTTGCTGTAAGGCTCGAACCAGTTACTGTATTAGCAAGACCAGAGATAGTAATGGCCCCGCTAGCTGAAGAAACAGTTACATTATTGCTTCCTTTAAGCTGAACACCCGAGTCAAGCGTAGGTGTGGAGCCTTTAACTAAATTGATATAAGGGTCTGTTACAGAAGCATTAGATGTACCGCTTGATCCTGCTGCAACAAGCCCCCAATCTTGGTGAGAGCCGGTTATAGTAACTTTTCCATTAGCTCCAGAAACAGACACACTACCCGCGCCCGTAAACTGAACACTGTCTTTAAGAGCACCACCGCCTAAGAGATTAACAAAAGTAGTGTCATTTCCCCTAGTTCCAGACTCTGATGTAGCCGTTGCAGAAGAGCCAACGATAAGTCCTAAAGTTTGGTGTGCTTGATGTGCCGGAGTCTTAAATATAAATGTGCTCCCACCAGCAGTCAACTTATATGTAGTATTAGCACTCATATCAAGCTGACTAGTGCCAGAGTCTGTTGCAATGCTAAGTGAATGAGTATGAGCAGTTAAACTATCTGGAGTTATACCCTGAAGCTTAACTAGCCCTTCTGCATCAACCGAAAAAGTTGCAATATTTCCAGAGATAACCCCAGTATTGGTGGTCCAGGATACATCTGCTCCATTAGATGTGGCCGTTTTAACTGTTGGAAAATAGTTTTTGGCTAATCCCCATACCTTCTCTAGGCCACTGTATGATAAATATTTTGCCATTATAAATTAGATTTTATACACAAATGTTGTCAATTTCGGCCGTTGTTAATTCTTGGTCTGCTATAACTCTCCAAGAATTCCACTCAGTCGCTGTTTTTGCTGTTCTTATACAAATACTTCTAGTATTATCTGCATCTAGAGCAGTATTCCATCCAAGCTGAATAGGATAACCGCCAGAATTATCACTGTATGGATCAAGAGTTAAGACGCCATTATATGTTCCGCCCAGTCCACCTACAGCACTATTTTTAAAATCAAGCTGAACTCCATTAATAGCTACAGCATCAGTTGGAGTCACTTCAGTTGATCTACTATCTACATATTTAATTTTCGTATGCTCGTGATCGGATAGAGAATATGTATTAGAATCAACTGAACCATCCGCTTTTAAGAATTGACCTGATGTTCCTCCTGATTTAATAAAAGATGGCGCGGTTAATGATCCAGTCAAAGTTCCTCCAGCTATAGGTAGATATGAATCAAGGCTAGACGAAATTGCATAAGTATTTGAATCTACAGAACCGTCTGCTTTTAGAAATTGACTTGACGTTCCGCCAGATTTTACAAAACTATCAGCAATTATATTAGTTCCAGTTACATTGGCAAAGAACCTAGAAGTTCCTTGTACAAGTAAATCTTTTAGTATTGCCATATATTATGTTTCTATAATTTGATTTGCTGTTATAGTTCCAGTCTTACATATAGTTGCTTCATTCGTCTCTTCAAAATCCGAAGCATTAATTATTCCAGTTTTTGAAATATTAAGTGGATAATCTGACTCTGTAAACTCAAAGCCCTTCATGTTTTGCCCACTATCAACAGAAGCAGATGTACTATATAAGTCTTTTACGTCGGAAACACTTAGAGCTCTACCATATATCCGAAAATCTGATATCCCAGCATCCGCAGCATAATTACTATTAGTATAGCGATTTAGCAGCCATAGTTTAGAAATCCCATGAGCATAGTACTCAGTAGCTCCAGATTCTGTTTCAGCGATACCATTTATATATACAGAGTAGGTTGAACTATTTCTAATAACAACTATATGATTCCACGCATTATCTGTAAAATTAGTTGTAGTAAATGGTGTTGCTGCTGCTCCTGGCTTAACGTAGAGCAAACTATTTAAAAATCCTATAACTATCTTAGGATCTGCTACTAAGACTTGATTTGTAGTCTTTGCACATTTTACCCAAAAACTGACAGAAAATATGTTGTCGGAACACGGAATTGGATCTGCCTCTATATGATTTGCAGTTCCAACATTGTTCATTGATATAGCATTCTTATATCTAGGACTTTCAGAAATAGTAGTTATATCACCTATTATATCTCCATCATTGCCAAATCCAGAACAATCTATCCCGGTATCCGCAGTAAATGGAGGTTGATATATAGAATCTATAATAGCAGGTTCCCACGGAGTTGCAACTGAGCCTTTTTCTAGTTTACACTCTTTGATAGTAAATGAGTGTGTAGTAGATGTACCTGGCTTAACTGTAAAACAATAACATATATACTTCGTATCCGCATCTGGTTTGAAAGTAAGGGTAAACGTTTTCCAAGTATTAGCCGCTCCAAACGCTACTGTATGTTGTCCGCCTCTCCAAGTCCACGCATTAGCCGTTGTGTAGTAACTAAGGCCGATACCTAGACTGAAAGAAGCACTAGTACATTTTGCTTTACAGGAGATTGTGTAGTTAGAGCTGGAAGAGAGTCCAATATCTGTAGCCTTCCGAACAAAACATATTCCTATATTTGCATTAGAATTTAGCTTAATAGTATCTGTTGCTGGTATTGTATTAGAGAAAGTATGATTAGTCTTGTTACCATTATACCATCTAAAGTGCTTAGTCCAATCTGTACTACTACTGACTACCATACTATCTTGGTCGTCTGGAGTCATAGCTGTTCCTGCAAAGAGATTAGGCACAGAAGTTTCATCTCCCTCTAGTTTATAGTGGAGACATAGGCCCATACTAATATCCTTGATTTCCTTAGGAGATAAGCAATAATCGTAAACCCTGAAATCACTTATCATTCCATTCCAGTCATATGAATGCGCTCTTTGATAGTCTCCAGCTATTTTTATTATACTATCTGTACATGCCGGACTTTTAAACGTTTTTGCTGTTCCTCTAAAAACACCATCTATATATAACTTTGCTACACCAGAACCAAAGGTCATAACAAAATGATGCCAGTTCCCATCATGAAGAACACTAATATTGGCATTAGATGATGTTACGTATGGATTACCAGTGCCATCTCCAGTATTGAGAGTATAGTAACTATTTTCATAATTACATAGGAGCGGACTTGCTGTACTTTCCAATACCCATGCCATTTTTTTATGTACTGTAGTCTTAGACCACCAGCAAATTGATGCCTCTGAGCTTAATGTTATTGGACCTACTCTCCAGTTTACACTACCAGAACATGATAAACCCTTTCCTAATTTTCCATCAGCAAAAGTTGGTGCAGAGGGATTATTAGTTACAGTAACGTTGCTCATCCCCTGATTCTTCATATTTCCGTTCAAAGGTAGCCAGACTAATAATCCCATAATTAATCAAATATAAATTTTATACATTCGTTGGTGGAGTCGTATTGAATGTGGCCTTGTGAACCAGTTCCAGTCCCTAAGTATAAATTATTTCCGCTTGACCTAAGATAGGTTCCGGCAGTTAGGGAATCTGAAGTTGATAGAGCTCCAGTCATAGTATCTCCAGTCTTTTTTACAAAGGATGCTTTAATTTTATCCCATACTTTTCCAAGACCAGTATAATCTAAATATTTTGCCATATCTTATATCTATTATGTTGCATTAGCTAGAATACTATCTATTTCAGAATTCGTTAAGGCATCTGATTCATTTATAAACCAACCCGTTATACCCGTACGTCCGGATGTTGGGTTGGTGTAGATACCGTCTTTAGTAAATCTAAAGACTTGGTGGGTATTCCAACCACCGGCAGCAGTGCAAACATTAATATAGAAAGCTGAAGAGTTAGCGTCCCCACCCCCATTATTATTTGCATAGAAGGCTGCACCAATAGTTCCCGTACTTAAGTAGTGAGCCTCCGTGTCTAACTGGTGCGTTCCAGCCTGCCAGAAAGCTAGTGTGTTTGCAATATGGGTGTTTCCATAGAGAATTTGTTCACCATTCTTCCATATACACCCGCTCTTGTGTGTTGTAGTTACGCCCGTATTAGGATCAGTTGTAGTTCCTTCCCATCTCCATACATAATCTCCCCACTCAGCATCCTCACGATATTGAGGAATAGCACCAATCTGGACAGTTCCGTTTGTTGGTGTATATGTTATAGCATTTCCAGCGGCGTCCCTTAAAACATCATAATGATCGCCGGCCCTAAATCTTAATTGAACTCCTGTTACAGCATCAGAAGTACCGGCGGTCCAAGGAACATTAACGAAAGCCTTTCCATTTGCATCTAGTTCTACACCATAGTATCTTCCGGTAGTAGTTCCGCCTGTTGTTATTGTAGGTGTTGTAGTTCGTACTGCAGCAGCTTTTATTCCTCCAAGCTCACCAGTAGTAGCTGATATTAAGTTAAGCGTTCCAGAACTGGTAATAGCAGTAGTTGCCGTTCCGTTTCTAAGCCCAGTTCCGGGAGTTACAGAAGTTACGGTTCCTTGATAGGTTTCAGTATATGAATATAGTGGATCTCGACCAGTAAGAAGTCTAAGTCTATGTGAACTTCCATTTCCTAGAATTGCGCTAATTTTCCATCCACCAGAACCAGAATTTAGAGAAGAATCATAGACCCATCTAATAATGTCATAAGCAGCCCACGTACCAGTTGATCCAGATATTCTTGTTCCAACTGCGTTATACATAGCTTTAGCACCAGAACCTCCAACATTAAGTGTAGCACTGGCTGCGCTATTTGCATATCTATGATAAATTATAGCACAAAGACCAGTTACAAGATCTCCAGGTGCGATAGATTTGGAAGTGGTGGATGTTGTTTTTGCAACAGTTGAGGCAGTGTTAGTAGACTCACCAAAAAAATCAGCTAAACGAATATCTGTATTTGTATAACAGCTTGAAGGAATAGTGCCGCTAAGCTTCGTAGCATCTAGAGTTGAAGCAGAGGTTAGCGGAGTTATTGTATTACTTCCGAGGGTAATAACACCACTAGCAATTTTGGCGTCTGTAATTCCATATCCAGAAAGTGTTGTAGGGTTGGTTCCTGCCGTAACTCTTCCATACGTATCTACAGTAACACTTCTATATGTTCCGGCAGTCAATCCAGATACAGATGCTAATGATATAGTTCTACTTCCACTTCCTGTTATTGCTGTTCCAGAACTACTAACTGTTATACCAGTTCCTTGTGTTAGAGTTACAGAAGTTACAGTACCAGTTTTATCAACACCAGCATGTGAAGCTATAGCCGAATTGACAGCCTTGGAGGTAGGAATAGTTGTATCATCTGAACTACTAGAAGGAGCTGTGGTAGTTATTCCCTTTGAACTAGTTTTTACAGTTCTAGTACCGTTTCCTAGGACAATTTTATCTGCCGTCAGACCAGAACCGGTTATAGTATTGTTTTCAAGTGTGGTAACCCTAGTATTTAGTGCGTCTTCAGAAGCAGCAAGCGTACTCTCTATTTCATCCAGGACTGCATACATACCACCAGAAGTAATAAGCTTAGTTGAATTTTCTGTAGGAACAGTATCAGCATAGGCTGAATTACTGTAATTTCCTGAGTGCAGCACTGTATAGGTAGTTCCGTCTGGTTGTCTATAAGAGAAAGTTCCGGAGTTAGTAAATCCTATTAGTCCTAATAGTGTTTGGGCGTTATTCTGTTTATTAGAGAAACCTATATAACTAACATAATTTCCATTACTTCTATATAGGTTTATAACACCATTTACTGCAGTACCTATACCGGAACTAATAGTCTGTTCTACTGTTCCAGGATTTAATTTTACATAGTCACTTGATTCAGTATAGGCAGCACTCTTTAACCCATATATACTAACACTTTGAGCGGTTCCACCAGATGGAGTTACACTAAAAGCTCCATTAGTTGTACCAGAAGCAAAAGTATATGTAGTGTTAGAGTTAGGATTTGCTGGCATGGTAAACTTAAGCTCAACTCCACCAACAGATCCAACAGTAACTGCACTACCAAAAGCAGCGGTATTATTTGCTGAGGATACTGTAACAGCTCCACTGGTCGTATTACCAACTTTAGTTATAGTACCAGTAGAATTTATGCCAGGGAAATTGGTAGTATTTATCCATGTTGTATAGTTATTCTCGTCCCAAATCTTGTAGTAATTAGAGCCATCTTTTCTATATAGATTATGATCTGCCTGTGATTTAAATCCTATACCACCAAGGGCTGTCTCAGTTGTGCCATTAGAGAATCCTAAAAATGTATAATGATCGCCTGAATTTCTCCATAGATTAATCACGCCCTTAGAGAAACTTCCAATAGATGATTTAATAGTTTGTTCAGCCGCGCCAGGATCTAATTTAACATATCCACCAAGACTTACCGTACCGCCATTTGTATTCCATACAGTAGTATCAGAACCGGTCGTTACTGTTCCACTAGTTGTCATCTTATTGAGACCAACAACTGCCATAACTCCAGTAGAAGGCTTGAATTTTGCTAAATGGGTTGAATACGTAACATCTGTAGCAGTAGATATTGTAAAAGTTGTAGCATCACTATGGGAAGATCCCAGGATTAGCGGTCTCCAAGATGAATTGCTAGAAGTTGTTGGTGTTTGTGTTACTTTTGTATCTGTATTACCGTCTGGAGGCGTTGTAAATATAAATGTCTTTCCACCGGCTGTTAATTTATATTTAGTATTAGCAGCCATCGTAAGAGCATTGGTACCACTATCGGTAGCTATACTAAGATCGTGCGTATGACTGCTAGATGAATATGATCCTATTTTAGCTTTAATATTAACTCCACCAACTGTACCAATAGTAGTAAGATCAGTGCCGATAGTAGCGTCTGCAGAAGTAACGCTAGCTTCGCCACTGGTTGTATTGCCTACTTTAGTTATAGTACCAGTCTTATCGACGCCGGTCCATGTACTTGGTGTTGTAACTGTAATATCAGTTCCGTCTACTGTTGCTATTGTTGCACTTGAGCCTGCGGCAGCAAGAGAGGCACTAGCATTAGATACTTGATTTTCACCATTAAGAACATCCCAGTCTGCATTATTTGCGGCAGTCCCTGAAGCTTTACATATAATATAATCGCCAACTTCACATGCTTTTCCAGCAAAAGTACCTGCCGTTGAAACAACATAGACATCACCAACGGAATGGGTGGCTGGAAGAGCACTATTAGAGGCAACAGCTCCTTTATATTTTAGGGCACCAGCTACAGTTCCGAGGGCGCTAGATATTGCAGAATTAACTGCCGCTGAGGTAGGAATGGTAGTATCATCTGAACTACTGGAAGGAGCTACAGTGGTAATTCCTTTACTTGAAGTTTTTACAGTTGAGTTTCCATTTCCAAGAACAAGCTTATCAGCAGTAAGACCAGTTCCAATCACCAAGTTCATTCCCTCGATGGTTGAAAGTCTGTTATTTAATGAATTTTCAGAAGCGGCCACTACATCTTCAAGCTCTTCTAGAACATTATACATACCACCGGAGGTGATAAGTTTCGAAGAATTTTGAGTTGGAACTGTATCAGCATAGGTAGAAGAATTGAAATCTGTCTTTCTCAAGAAATAAGTATCAATCTTGCTCCATACGGTAGATAAACCAGTTTCGCTTAGAAATTTTGCCATATTATTATTTTTATTATTCTTTTAGTTATTTTAATATTCGAAAACTATCCAAATTTATATATAACTAAGTATAAGGGAGGATTAGATCTCTCCTCTCCTCCCTCGTACATAAAATTAAATTAAACAAGAACTGTATCGAGGCTTGCTGATGAAATAGGAGCTATCTCCATCTCATCAATTCCTCCAGTGGCCAGTAGTTGGCCATCTTCAATATGAATTCCAGTAAGTACGTGTGTTGCGCCAGATTCTCCGTTATCAGAAGTTACAGCATCCCAGTCAAGACTGCTAATTGCATTCTGAACTGCTTCAACCTGTTCAGCGATTGACATCTCACCTTCTGTCTGACCCAAGATAGTTTCGACAGCGCTAAGTCTTACTTCAATACCGTTTTCTGTAGCACCGTTTTGTCCGGCGACAGCGGTAATGAGAGCATCGATTCTTGCTTCTTCTCCCTGTGCTCTCGTTGATTCATCATCGACAAGACCTTTAGCGTAGGCGGCAATAGTTCCAGAAGCAGGGTCGTCGCCGTCTTCCGGAAGAGCTGTTACTGCTTCAAGAGCAAGAATTCTAGCATTCATTGCAGAAGCGTCAGCTGGATGAGATTGAATCCAAGCCGCAATCTCCTGGAGAGTATCAAGTGCTTCCTGCGCATTTTGAGGAATAAGCTGAGTTGCAAGTTCCTCTGCTGCTATGGTTCTAACTGACTTATTATTATCTGAACCGATAAGGGTCGTAAGCTTGCCATTTATTTCAGATAAATCTGTTGTTGAAGCATATCCGGCCAGGATAGCAGCAAGTCCAGAAGCTGACTGAACGTCTGTTAAGGAAAACTTATATTCCATGTGTCCATCTTCGCCATCATTATTATGCTCAATTGAAGTCATAGTGAATCCAGCAAAAGCACCCTGAGCGGTAGTATCAATAGAAACAACAGTCTTCCCGGCTGCCGCAAGATTCTTAATTTTTCCCCAAAGAACCTGTACGCCATTAATGTCTAAATACTGCATAATAAATTAGATTTAAAAATTAATTTAAGTTTAAGTTGCTCTTATACTAGAGCCTGATTTAATGTCTCCTCTGGAATAGCTTCCGTCGCATCTCCTATATAGTATTCAATGTTCTCAGAAGTAACAACAGTGCTACTATCTATGATAATAGTGTCTCCTGTATCCCCTTCTGTAATTTGAATACTAGAAAAGGTGCCACTAACACTACCATCGGAATCAGAAACTTCGAGCGCACTGACTCTACCTTCGAACTCATCTATTCTATCTCCAAAATCCTGAATAACTTCGAGAGATCCTTGAATTCCATTTATTGTCTCTACGAGCTGAGCATTTTGTTCGACGACTTCGTTAATTCTGCGATAGGCTTCATTCAGTCTTTGTTCCAGAGTGGATAAACTTGTAAAATCTCCTCCTGATATAGCTGCCAGGAGGTCATCAATTTCTGACTTTGAATAGACGTCGTTTATGGATCTAACGTGTCCGTCGGAGTCAGAAACATAAATTGTATTGTCAGCAATATTGATAAAAGTGTGTGGATATGGAAGTAGTGGCTCAAGTGTTCTAGTAATTCTATCCGGTGCACTTACATAATACCAAAGCCCATCTAGGTCTTGATATAGGTATAATTCATCATGCACAAGAGACGAAACATCAGGTAATTGTCTCCCAACACCCCAAACGATTTCATATTGCCCTAAAGTTATAACTCGAAAACAGTCTGAGCCCTTACCATTAGCTATACCAACTGCCATTATAGTATTAATAGAAGCATTGGTATCTTCAAAGTAATTAACTAAGACCGGTTCCCCAGCTACAAATTCCCTCTCTCCTAGATGTATCATAGCTGCGCTTCTAGAGCTCATTACTTCTCTACATCTAGAAAATCTGACTTTAGTGAAAACGTTACCCATTATTATAATATTTTGTGAAAAGAGAATAAGACCCGACATTATATCAAAATCTTATTCTCTTTTTCTATGTTATGACTTTTTAACTCCTAATAATAAGGAACCGAGGCCATGAAATACGCAAAAAGAGGCATTTCAAAGCTAGGTGGTTGTTGTGACTACAGAGACATTAGGATAATACCTAAGTCTGCTAGTACCTGATTCAAATTCAGATTCACCGTAATTCAATATACTTTCTTTATTTATGAAACACGCCGATGATGCTGACATAAACTGATTATTTCTTTGAGGCAGATAAACTTCAGCCGCAAAAGAAAGACCAGAGGAGCCAAGATATACGGCCGAATTACTAGAATTATCAAGATTACCTCTTACTGTCCATATAAAGCTGTCTTCTGCAAATATACGGCCGGAAATAATGGCTGCTAAAGACGGCTGAACTAATCCATCTGCCTTTAGTGCATCATAGTAACTCAAAGATATACCAGTCGACATACCAGAGAACTCACCCTCCTCATATATCGGAGTGCCCATAATAGAATAATAAATTCCGTCGGGTCGGGCTCTCTTTGTAGAATCATCTGGGTCTTCAACATAAGTACCTTTCCAAGACCACTGCTGACCTATGATGACACTAGTTCCAGGGAAAGAATTATTCAGACTTACTATATCCTTTGGTAAACTATCATTTAGAAGTATGTAATAGTAATCTTTTTCTACTCTGCCTTCGATTTTCCTATTTTCCTTTGGTAGAATCATTCTAAAATTAAATGCACTATCTAAGGAAGTTCTTGTTGTATATCCAGATGGTACAAAATAGTAGAAGTTCTCATAAATCGGAAGATCAGAAAGAATATCGACTGCTTCATGACTTCCAAAGAATCTAGGTAGAATATTAAGACTAGCCATAATATTTCCGAGGTCTGATGTTTTTCCAAGAGGCCATACTAGGTGCTCTGGTATAACTCCTGTAAATACTGCCTGAGTTCTGTCGTTTGCATAATTATTAGCAGAGAAACAGCCAGAAACGTTACACCCCGTCGCACAAGCATAGAAGATATCAGGAGATACGAATAATCCTTTTCCAGAATCAGATATAACAGGATTTGCCCACTCTACACTTCCAGAACCAGGCATCCAAGGCGTATCAGGAGGAAGAGCACAATTAACCTCTTCCAGTGAATCTCTCCATGCCCAGTCGATTATTTCATCTCCACCGATAGTTTCATAGTAAGAATCATATAAGTTGCCATCTGAACCTTCTATAGTCCATGTGCTATATCTCTTATTATAACTCTCCCCAGCCTTCCATGCAATATTACTTGGGAGCTTAATACTTGAGAAACATTCATTTATATCTTGAAGTTCCTTTCTATACTCGTGTCCACTAAGAACAGCCGGAATAAACTCTCCACCAGACGTCTTAACATAAACATTTCTTCCTTCAATGGATTCTCGTTTATTAAAGAAGTCCCAAGGAATAGGATTTGCCCAATATGTACCGCGGAAAGCAGCTCTAGCCTTTGTAACTTTTGGTAGATACTTCAAAAAATCACTAGTAATCTTCAGAGGTGAATATGAAGTAGCTCCACTAACTTTAGCTCTCATAGCTGAGAACAGGTAAGATATATCTGTAATAGAGGTATTTGGGCTTACTTGTCCTTCTTTTTCTGGAGATACTAGCGAGAAATCTTCATTTTCTTGGCCGGATGTAAAGTATATAGTACAATCTTGGAAAACACATCCCATATTCTGAGGCGGAGTTCTTAAGATATTATACCAAATCTTGTCTTGGAACTCACGATAGGAAACTTTTTTATTAAAACCAAGAGAATAAGTTCCGCTCGGTTCATAGAAAAGCTTAAACATGTTTCCTACATCTCCCCAGTTGATAAATTCTGCCATATTAACTTCGCTAGGATATCCATAGAGATTACTGAAGGAATATTCAGCACTATAGAGGTTAGTATACTTAAATAGTTCCTCAAGAGATCCATCGACGAAGTATGAATATTCTACGTTGCTCATAAATCTAGCTAGGACAAGCTTAGTAGGTGTATTCCATCTAAAAGCACCAGTCATATCTAGCTTATGACCTTTAAAGAATTCCATATTTCTGATATAGCCAAGCTTTGCCGGAGTTTTTCCTTCGGGGCAGAAAATATCACGAACTACGAGAGTATCTAAGATTGTTCCGTCGGATGGATTTAGGAAGCAAAGTCTATTTCCACCATCAGACATCTCAGTCATATTAAGTTCATATACATTTTCTATAATCTCTGCAAGGAAATCCGTAGTAGTGTAGAGAACATAATCTGATATCGTCTTTCCGTCTCTTTGTATACTCGCCTGTGAAGGATTAGAAGTTACATAGACTACCTGAGTGAAAGTATATCCAAAAGGTAAACCAGAAATTCCGACGTCTTTACCCATATCCTTGAACATATATCTATTATAGCATCTTACCCAAGTATCACGGAATGCATATGAGAACTTATTACATTTCGGATATCTAGAGAAGCCAATACTACATGTTCCAGCATTATATTCTGGGAGAAAATCGTTTACGTCGTATTCTATATGCTGTCCACGGAATATGTAGGCTACAGAAGTAACGTTATATGCTTTTTCTGAACCAATCGGGCCTAAGAAATACTGAGCCTGTGGAAGACGTATATCACCAAGTCCACCTAAGAGATTACTATCAATTCTGAATGTATTCTCAAGGTTTGTACAGTATTCATGAACTCTAAGATCCATTTGAGGTCCATTCTCACTCTGAAGCATAGTAAACCTGATGGCATTATAGAACGTTTCTGCACCATTTCCTGATACTTGACCTTCAGGATCTTCCCAATATCTTTCATTAGAGTGAATCCAGAACGTGCTATCTCCGCTTATCCATTTTAATTTTCTAGACTCAGCAAAGGCAGCCGGGAGAAGATTTATATTACACCCAGCCGGAACTTCGACCTTTTCAATTGGGGCATGTCTTAGGCGCAGAGCCTCAAAATTAGGTCCCCATTGAGATAGGTCGACTGTATTTTCGGCTGTCCCAGAAGGCCCTATTGTAAGCTTATCGGATAGAACTATAGTCGAGTTCTCTGGAAGCACTGGATAAGTAACATCAAGAACACGAAGACCAAAGTCATCAAGATTTGCAGCCTCTATATCACCAAATACTATCTTATTTAGTTTAGGACAATTATCTACAACTACCTTTCTAAATCCAGTCAGATAGAGTTCGATAAGGTTAGGCGCATTTGATATTCTAATACTTGCTCCAGGATATTTAAGATTTTGAACTGTAATTCTTCCGCAGCTTATAGTAGTTCCATCGCTAGGAATTCTAATATCTGTTCCCCATCCCGGAAGAGTTAGGTCATTAAGATTTCCAGAAACTGCAATATTTGCTATATTAGGCGTATTATTAACCGTCACACTAGCACCCTCTTTCATTCCCTGAGCACTAATAGATACTACATTTGAATTCGATACATTCAAGACAATTGCAGTACCGTCTATTGTAATATCTCTTAGGTTTGGATAATCTTCTAGACCATTAAAATTGATCTCACCAGAATAAGTTGGAATATCAGTTTTATTAGTTAAAGATAGAGATTTTAGTGACGGGGTATCGAAGGTCCAAGAATTACAAGTTCCAGTAGTTCCAGTTATCTTTGTAAAATATTCTGAACTAATTTGGAAAGAGTTTGTTGTTCCATAAACCAGGAATGGATTTATGTAGTCAATTTCAGTCCACAATGCAGATCCACCAAATAGATAAGTCTGCATACCATTAGTTTTAAACAGAAACTTGCTATCCATGTTTTCATTATTTGTAAACATATACTGGCTGGAGGGACCGGGGAGTTTACAAATAAGTGGTGCATATGCTTTAGCTTTTACTTTTATTTCCGCCGTAGCATTTGAATATTGAAGACCTTCTGTAGATGAGCCAGAGAATATATCATGCATGACATAAACATCTGGATTAATTCCTGGATCATAGTCATCTTCAGTTCTAGATGGTGCAGGAATTAAAGAAGGTTCCAATACACTAGCATGTTTTCTAACATTGAAATAAGCGTCAAGGATATGAAGTCTGTTATCAAGCCATGTTTCAGTATAGGCTATCTTTCGACCATAGAATTTTGGGAAATTAATTGCATCAAAACTCTGACCATTAGAGATTTTTACAAAATATTTGTATCTATAATTATAATTAAAAGCAACTTCAGGAACTCCAGCCAGATGATGCCTGTAGTATTTATCTATAAATGATTTTGCATTTTCTAGAGGTCCTCCAAGTTTTCTCCATTTAGACCATAAATTGTTTGGATGGCCTTTTAATGTACTAACTTGTTCTGAGGTTAAGGAATCACTTAGGACAAAATATGCATATTTAGCTATAGCAAATAGATATGAACTAGGAACATCATAGAATGACTCTGCTCCAACTCCATTATCTTCTAAGTCATCTCCTTTCGGTGCATAGTCTCTATATATCTTAGTTTCAGTAAGGGTACCATCTTCAACAGACCCCTTCCAATCCCAATAATCAGAGAATGCAAAATATGAAATCTTAGAACCTGAATTAGATACACCAAGACAAGTATCCATATCATAGAAAGCAAGATAGAATTCTTTACCTCCATCCCAAGATTTGATATTTAGATTTTTCTGAACAGAGTCAACCATACCAAATGCCATACAAATAGTATAATACTCACAGAGAGAATCATAGTCTATTCCTCTTGTTATAGTTGAGTCCTCTTCAGAAGTTATAAGAAAATCTATAAGTTCATTACTAGATGCTGGTGATTTTTGACTAAATGTATATTCTCCTGGTTTATTTAATAATTCAGGGTGTCTTACTGCCTGCCAAGTATAATCAGGAACCTGTCCTTTAACAGAATATTCTTGATCATATCCGTGATTTGCATCATCAGTTGTATGTGTTTTTCCGATACTATCAAAAATATATCCGCCGGCTCTTGCAACTTTCTGAACAAAACCTGCAATCTTAGCTTCAGTATTTGCATCACCTACTAAATCTCCCCACATGTATTTTTCATCATTATCATATCTTTTGCTCTTGAAAAGTACTGAAGAATCATACTGTGAGAAGTCAAAATATGAGTTATTTGCTTGGATTTCACCAACCATCATTCCGTTGAGAAGGCTGGCACTAGAAGTAGGAATTTCATAAATACCAAATCCATCACTAAGTTGAACAGTTTCGAAAATTCCAGTATTTCTATATCCTAAGTTAAACCAAGAATTTCGTCCAAGATTGAAATTATATATTCCAAGAAAATACCAACTTTCTGTATCAAGTCCAGAATTTTCATCGCTTCTATATGTTGTATGTAAAAATAGAAGCATTGGAAAACCAGAAAGACAGTTCTTTATATAATTTATATACGCAGAATCTCGTCCAGTAATAGGAGATTTTTGTCCAAGTCTGGCGGCACCAAAAGCTTTGGTTACATCATTTACAAACCCAGCAATAGCATTATTATTAGTATGACTAGAATCAACGACATCAGCTTTTAAGGTAAAAGATTCTTCTGGAAGGAAAGTACTTGTATCTCCTGCTTTAAAATTAGGAGTGTAAACACAGGTATTTGTTTCATCACTAGAGCTAGGAGCATGAAGTTCCCAGTTTTTACATCTAAAGCTTCGTGTTGATGATCCTTGAGGTTCAACAGAGAATACTGCAAGAGATCCATCCTTTTGAATACTCTCTGGCCTTGCTTTTCCAGGAGAATAACTTAAGGTTACTGGAGCAGGAACAAAAGTACGAGCTTCAGTATAGGATGCTGACATGAATTCTTTAAATACGTCTATATATCCAAGATCTCTTTGTCTATATCCGTTAACGCCCTCGTCAATGTCTGTATCAGTATAGTGCAGGACTAATACTGGAACTTCAGAGTGTTCAGCAATATTATATACAGAACGGTCATCAGCTAAGATAAAGTTGTCCTTGTCTATTCTGAAAGTAGAGAAGTTATCATATAACTGTTTAGTATCCTCGTCTATTACCCCACCCAAGAGAATACATTTATAAGCATAGAAATATCCCTTTATATCAATATCATCCATGTAGTAGTGGTGGGTGTCGTCTATAGGGTGTGAAAAACAGGAATTTTCTATTAGATTTACATAATAGTTTCCAGGGAATAGAGAGATACTAGTATACTGATTATGAACTGATGTAAAGTTAGTAAAAGCTGCCTCTAAGTCTCCGTCTATGAAAACGTATATTCCTTTCCAGTTATTAGTAGTCTCACTTTTTTCAAGTCTCTTATAGATTGTTAGAAGATGATAGTTATCTGATGTTCCTTCACCAAGTTTTTTACACATAGGGAAGTAGATTTCACAAGAATCTCCACTAACTTTTGTAACATCGGGGACTTGAGCATCTTTATTTATTACAATTCTATTCTGATAAATATAGATATCTCCTATAGGACCATCTTTTACATTAAATCTAGCTATAGGTTTAGTAGTATCATTAGTTCTGACATACTGAAATCCTAGACACAGAAGTTGATCATAGTCCTGATAAGAAAGAAGGTTATCCGACTCAAAATTATAAGTTATAGCTTCCTCGGAGACAGAAGTAATATTTAAAGACTTACTAGCGGTAACTCCCTCTATATTCTGAGCCACTTTTGATTTTCTATACAAATCTGAAGTAACTGGGTGTATAGGAAGAGATATACCTGAATCATCCATTCTCTTTGGATAGAAATCAAAGTCACTGATGGCCTCTTTTGTAAAGAACCAATAATCTATCGTATAAGAAGCTTGATCTCTAGTCGAAACTACATTAAAAGTTACTTTATATCTTTTTGCCAAAGGGGCTGGAATTGTAATAGTTTGAGACTGCTGATCTAAGAGGCTAGTTACAGTTACTCCCTCATCTTGTCCTAGTTTATGATCGTCTAGGAAAACAGAGAAATTAAATACTCTTCCCGGCTCTATTGCATTATAATAAGGAGCTACATTAAACACTATAGTACCAGATATGAATTGATCTGAGCTATCAATAGTATTTGTTGGTATCTCATCATATAGTGTTCCGCCGGCGGCTGTAACTTTTAGAAATAATCCAGCAGGAATAAGAGTATCTTTTAGTGATAATCGACCTATGTTTTCTTTGTCGGTTTGACCAGATAAAGTTAGGTCAATATCTAGATTAAATTGTTTAAATCTAGCATTATCATTGTTGGAAAGATACTCACGACTATTTTCACATAATGGAATATATATAGTGCCCCTACTTCTAGGTTTAATTCCATTTTCATCAGATGAATCTACAGTTACTGTATTTCCTTCCCAATCAGTGTAAGTATAAGACGCTGACATAACATCCACAGCAAGGGAGTATGATAAAGCAGCAACAAGACCTCTATCTTTAACTCTTGACATAAAGATACTATTGCCAGAGTGATCTATAAACGGATCGTGGTTATCTTCATATACATAATCAAGTTTAAATGAATATGAAGAAACTATATATGGAATAGTGTAAGTAATTGGTGGCTCGTCTCCATTAGAAATATTTGATACTTTGATATTTAACGTATCATTAGTATCTAGGTCTAAATATACTGTAGAAGAAAATGAGTTATTGGCATTTAGCTGAAAACTGCTTGATTTATTTCCAAAGGATGTTCTATATGAATATTCCACTTTGAAAATATCAGATCCGCCTCTAAATACTTTAACATTTATTCCATATTTTCCAGGACCATGTAGATTCATTGTATCTCCGTCTCTAAGCCTAGAACTGAAATTGTCCTCTACTCTATTGACTTCTACTGTCCACGTATTAGAAGAGCCAGATCCGGACCCTCCTGATCCGGACCCAACTCCACCATACTTATAAATCCACTTAACGTTGCTTTCTATCCGATCTATTCTTTCGTCCTGCTCGGTAAGAACTGTGTCAAGTGTTTTTCCTGCAAAGTCATTACCAGTCAGAGTTACGTCCTGATCGGTTATTATATTTTTTCCGTTATGCTTCATTATGATTTATTTTTTTTTATAATTCTACTAAACTGGCTTTTGTATTAACCCAATGTCCAAATAGTTTACTTGCGGTTCCGTCAGCCTCTGAGATAAGATACATTAGCTTAGTTGCTGCAGTATTTATATCATCTTGAGAGAAGTTTCCTTTATTTGTAAGAATACCGTCTATTCTAGCTAAGATAACTGAATAAGATTCTCCAGAAAGAACTACCTCAACAAACATAGGTTTTAATTGATTATCATCTGGTTTATCACTTGCAGCCGTTGAATTCGGGTGCTTAGTTTTTGGAATTACCAGAGAGAATTTTTGCTGATCAGAAGGAAGTTCTTTATTAGATTTAAGCTTAAATCCAGTAGCCTGGCACATGGAATAGGTAACTCCTGAGAAGAATGAAGATGAATGAACTCCATAATAAGGCCAAATAGTAGTTCCACTTATTATTGTTCCTTCAGCAACATCATCAGGCACTAACATAATAGGAATCTTAGTCGTATTAAATGTTATTCTCGTCTCAGATTCAGAGTCAATTGTGTAAGACTTATTAGAGTCTCCTGAAACATATCCAAGAGATACGCTCCATGACACCTGATCATCATGTTCTAGAGTTTCTTCCATCGCCATTGGACCGTTAATAAGAGAGTTCTTTGTTCCTCCGTCATAGAAATAGAACTCACGAAGAGGATTGGTACATGCATAAGTGTGTTTATGTCCACCTAGCATGAGTTTTACTTCAAAACTCTCTAGAAGTCTGGATAGCCAGTATATAGATTTCTCAGCATAGTTTCCTTCACGATTACAGTGACATCCAACGAGAGACTTGCCATTCATTGATCTATCTTTATTGGAAGTATCTTGTGCTAGATTAGCCCTAGTTACAACTGTAAATGGCATTTCGTGACAGGCAGCTATGATATGTTGACCATTTGTTCTTGCCTGATTTAAGACTCTATATATCATTGTATAGATTGTAGTGAATCCTGAATCATACGTAGCTGCAGGGTCATCACAAATAGGCCAACCAGTATAAACATTTATTGGCCCAAAATTATTAGTTCTCTTATACCAATCACGACAATTAATCATTGTGATTTCGGTATTCAGGAAGACAAATCTATAAGAGTCTACATTCTCAGATGATTCATTCTCGAAGTAATAGAAGCTCGGAACATATTTTACTTGAGTTCCATCGGTTGACGGAATAATTGGATTAATCTCTGGATCAACTTCGTAGCAGTAGAATACATGGAAATAGTGTCCATTGGATTTACCATTATCATCACCAGTTCCTAAGAGTTCTGGATCAGTTCCAACGAGGTCATTATTTCCTACGACATTCATTTGCTCTAGGTGATCGAAGAGACAATATCCTCCTTTATAGTAGTCAAACCATTCATTAATTCTAGTTCCATTTTGAGTCATATCACCAGTATTAATGAGGATAGGAATTATATGCTCGCCAGCTTCGAGTTCATCGTTGATAACTTTATTGACTTCCTTCGATGCTGCAGCCCAAGCCTGATATTCAATCCAGTGGAAACCTTGCTGGTCTGTTGTTTGGAAAATTCTAGGAGTCCAAGTGTTAGGATATAATGTGAATCTTTGAATATTTCCACAATGTTGAGGATCTGGATTATTATTCTTATCAGCTCTACCTACTATATATTCATATTCCTGCGGTTCATCTAGATTTTCAGTCGAAGGAATTACTTTGACTATACATTTGTGTGATGTATAGTGTGTTCCGTCGGCGGGGAATGTTCCATGAAGTCTATTATATGCGGCAGCTCTAAGTTCCTCAGGGAATTCGACTTTTTCCATACTTCCCGGGGCATCAGATTCTGTTCCGGGCTTATATGATTCAAATCTAGACTCCCAAGATTCCTGTCCTTTTCTTCTTAACCAGACATATTCATTAAACTCACCGGCGGATATCCAGTTAAAGCATCTGGTAGTATGAATATTAATACCAAAACTACATGTTACCATATTAGGTCTATCCATGTCTAGTTTTGATTTATCAGTACATACATTCTTATGCTCGAAGGATGCTTTAGGTGTGAATTTAGATACCGGCATTGTTTCCTCAGACTTGGGGAATTCAATTACATCTTTATCGAGATGTAGATATTGATAGTCGCCGGCAGTTACACCACGAAGACGGCTAGAATCTATAGTTCCACAGCTCTGGAATCCTTGTTTGGCAGGTTCTAGTTCAAAAGTATTCTTATAGATACAGTCGAAAGTCTTAATGGCATAGTAAGCAGTTGCATTGATTGCATCTGGTTTTCCATCAGTGTAGCTAGTTTTCCATGGATTCCATGTTGAGTTGTCTATAGAATTTCCATTATATACGGGATTTCCGATGGAGACACTATCTATATAATGAGGATCAAATACCCATGGAGCTTTGCTATTTGTATTAGTATCAGAATTAGATCCCCATAGAACAGTAGTCCAAGGAAGATCTGGAAGTCCATAAGTTAGAAGATATGTATTAGTTGCTCCCGGGGTCAAATCTATAAGCTCCCCATTCCCAATGTACCACTCTTTGTCGAAGGTTGCAACATTAATAAAACAGTTAGCTTGGTCAGGGGTTGTATATTGTTTACCACGGACAAGATAAGTACCACCAGCTGGAATGACACCATCAAGTGCTAGATGATAGGTAGTAATTTCAGCATCTACCCCATCTCTTCCACTAGTACCTGTCGCATAATGTAAGTAGCATCCATCTAAAAGAAACTCCCTGTCGGATGTATTCTCAAGTTCAATGTAGGCGTGTGTACATCCGTGAGTAGTTAGATTTTTATTAGGGGCATAGATAGCGCCGATTTTTACGCGGTCTGCATATAGTCCATGATCTTTATCTAGTCCAGGATTTATTCCAAGACTAGTCATCATTTTATCTCCGAGAGTACCTACAAAACCTCGTATATTTTTCGGCTCTGAATCTGGATCAAAGCCGTAGTTAGATAAAATATCATCATAAGATTTTCCAGACAGCTCAGTGGCATGAAGATTACCCTCTGCATCTGTCTCAAACTTAAATTTCTTACCAGTTCCTTGATGTACAAAAGTAATATCTGCAACAGGTCCAAGTACTAAGTCTCCACCCTCTTCGGATACTATAATTCCATTAGCGGCGAGCCATTCAATTATTTCTTGTTTTTCCATACCACTAGGTGTTGTTTCGTCGGTTCCACTTCCACCACCAGAGATTCGTTTTACTTTTCCGTTCCCTAGCTTGATATAGAGGAGCCCATTATCTTCGTTATATATAAGTTCATTCTTTGGTAGCTGATCTTTAATCTCATCAAGTTCAGCATAATTTACGACTGAACGTATAGTGAGATGAGCTACGCGATATTTATAATCTTCATCACTAGGTCCTGAAGGTAAAATCGTATTGCTGAAATCTTGATACTTCGAATAGATATTAAATTTAAAGAGATCAAGATTCTTAAATACTATTTCTGAAACACTATAGGCTTCAAGGAGTGATGTTTTATTCGTCTTAAGTTGATTTGTAGCTGGGTCCCAATATCCTTCATTTGTAGTAACAGCTGTCGCATAATTAGCTACAGACACCCAAATGAAATTATCACCTACTTCTTTTACTTTCCGTGATATTACTACTAGGATATTGTACCTTGAACTACGCGGAACACCAAGAGAAGAGAGATCTAAGGATAATGAAGGGTCTAGCTCCATTGTTATTCCAAGAGAAGAAGTAGTGAAATAGAAATAAAGTTTAGGATCTTCTACGTCACTAAGAATGCCACGAGGATCGGTCCAAGAAGCTTCAGAAATTCGTAAAGCATCTTCTCCCAGGACTTCAACATTCTCGCGAGGTTCTAAGAGGTGACTATTATCGAGATCAGTTCCAGCTCCATCGACAGGACTTAGGTCGCTTTCTTCTGTTGCCCATAATGGTTCTTCATCGGGGACATCAGAATAAGAATCCATAACTCTAGACATTGCAGTATCTTTGCCTGTATATGAATAGAGTCCGTATTTCATAGAATTCCGTAACTTGGCTACCTCTGACTGAAGACTTCGGATAGCAGAGAAAAGGATATCTACATAATTTCTGGTATCATTTTCTGGAATCTGTTGTAATTCTCCTGCATCTCTGATTGAAATATAGTCCTCTGGTTCTTCGTCCATTGTAGCTACTTGAGCCTCTGTGTAAATTGGAATGCCACCACGAGATTCTATATTTGCCTTCGTCTCAATTTGTCTCCAATCCTCTCCATCCTTTACATAGAACGTCTTTTTCTCATCGATATAGACAAAGTTTCCAGGATAGTCGGAGGGAATATCATCGACACTATTAAATTGATAAGAATAACCTCCACCTTCACCTCCACTGCCTGGATTATCTTCTAAGTCAGAAACTCTATCCTCCAGGGCCTCTAAGTCTGTAGTTTTAGCATAGTCAGAAAGGTCAGAAACTTTAGCATAATCAGAAGCATCAGATAATTCAGCGACAGTAGTTGGAATATGTGGTAAATCTCCACTAGGTTCATTTCCACCTCCTCCAGGATTATCACCACCACCAGGATTATCTCCACCTCCGGGATTATCACCTTGTCCAGAGGTTGAGATTTTGAATTCTATCCACTCTTCCGACCGTAGTTGATAGAGGGTAGAATTTGAGATAACCCAAACAAGCATACCCTCTTCCTGTCTCTCGGTCGGAATAGCATCTCTCTCGTCCAGGTCAGCCACACTCCGGTAACCTCCTTTTCCATATTGAGGTAGATGTGTTGGAAATCTATCTCTGTCGGAAAAAGGCATTATCGGAGAAGCTATATTTGTTCCTCTAAGTTGTGCCATATTTGGTTTAATTATTATTTAAAGAAAGGAAGAGACTACATGACATAATCTCTTCCCCTCTTCTGTAATTTAGTTTTGTTTGAATGAAATACCTAGTACACCAGTCTGACGTGTACCAAGTGTAATTATAACATATTCATCACGGCTTCCTGATCCGTTTGTTAAGGTTACCCTACGAGTTGCAATGTCTGTATTTCTAAGGCCACCTACCCAAACCTGAAAAGTAGACTCACTATAGAGACCGGCTGGAAGAATATACATAGGGTATTTTCCTCCACTACAGTCGAATTGAGTCTGTTCTTTTTTCCAATCTGAAGCGAACTCTGAATGTAAGCCCGATAAAGAAGGATTGATAAAATCAGGATCTGCAGCAGAATAGTTAGAAACTCCCCAATAGCGTTTTAATGAGAAAGTCCATCTAGCGGAGCCTGTAAATTCGGATCCCTCTGATGATTTAACTCTAACATTATAGGTTGTAGTAGATGTGATAGATGGTCCAGTGTAAGAAGAAACATTAGGGTCTGGAAGCATGTTGTTATTAATCCAGACAACATCTATTGGAACCGCAACGCCCTCTTTCTTTAGGGTCCATCTGACAGTAGGAGTTATAGATTGTCCTTTCTCATATGTGCCGCCACCTGAGACTGAGAATGAGGCTGGAAATACTTTAGCCATGAGTTTAGCAATAGCATCATCATAGTTATTTCCCATACTGACACTTCTCTTCTCCCAGTGGCCAGTTTCAGGATTAATATATTCTTCTCCTTTCCACATGTACCACTCACCCTCTACGCACGCTTCAAAACCGAGGGGAACTAAGATATTCCAGTTTCTTAGGTCTTCAAGCGTTTTAGGAAGTCCCTGTCGAGAATCAAGGAAATCGTGTCCCTGATAATCAAAATTAGTTCCTATTTTTAATGACATAATATCTTAAATTTAGTTTTAGGCCTCTTAAACATCTTATGAAACAGTTATAGTTCCTACCTCCCAAATTTCTGTTGTTGGCGGCGTGTCGGAAAATATCGTAATAGACCCAGAAGATTCATTCCAATTTGGTGGACTCCATGTTACACCAGAAATCCTTAACCACGCACCATAATAGGTTTTTGTATAACTATCACCACCTACATTGGTAAAGTCAAATGAAACCTCAAGTTCTGTTCCTGCTGTAATTGTTTGAACTACAGAATTTGCAGTATATTTCCGTGTTGGCAGCCCTTGTGAAGATGGGTCTCGTCTCTGAACGGTTATAGAGCTTATTCTAATAGTTTTATCTGAAGTAATAGGGGAATCACAAGCAATGATTATGCCTGTATTATCAACGTTCTGTCCATTAACACCATAGTGCTCAGTTCTTCCTGTGGTAACTGTTCCCAAAATCCAGTGTGGATTATTACTTGATACGTGCTGACTATTAATGTATTCAAATGCAGAACTATTAGCAGCCTGGACTATACTAACTATTCTTGGAGATTCAGTGTGATCAGACCTAGTGATCCGTACTTCACTTGTTTTAGTATTGCTTGTATCGGTGTTTACAGAACAACTAAAAGATATCTTATAAACCCCAGTAGATCCAGATACGGCCTCAATCCCAGTTAAACTTAAATTACTGTTGTTTGTTACTACGGAAACCATACTAGAATTAATTGGAGCAGCTACACCGTTATTAGTAGATGTTACATTAAATGAGAATGATGTAGCATCGTAGGCAATATAAACTTGACCTGGCACTGATAGGACCCAAGGAACTGCCTGTTTGATCCTAATAGACGCTTGGGCAGAAGGATAAGATCCATCTTTTACAGTTACAACCGCCTCTCTAGTAGATCCGGAATTATTAGCTGTAAGGACTATAGTCGTATTGACTCCGTTATTGTTAAGTGTTGTCCACCCTTCGCCACCACTAATTGTAAAATTAAAACTAGTACTAGGTATGGACACTCTGCCGGGGAATTCAGAAGTATAAGTTACATTTCTATATCCAGCAAGATTATTATTAACATAAAGAGTCTGTGCTTGGTCATCTACAGAAATAATAGTGTTCTGACCATTCAATTTAAAGTCGGTAATAGCTCCAGCACTCGTTGAACTTGAATTAGCCTGTTGATTCACAGTAAACATTCCGCCGTTATATGTAAATCCTTCAGAATTTGAGTACATTGCCTGGAATGACGCAGATCTTACATCACCAGTTACATCTTCTCTATCCGCTGCAAAGATATGTTTATTAGATACGCTCCATATATTATCAACACCGGAAGTTAGGAGGGTTGGTGAAAACTCTACAGTTTCGCGGCTTTGTTCAACACCATCAACAAGTGTGATTAGCGTTCCTACGATCCTAGCATAGCCGTCTCCTGAAGCTAAAATATAATTTTGTCCAGAAGAATATTCAAGAGTGGGAGATCCAGACATTTGATAAGTTACTATTCCATTAGGATAAACTTGAGTGTCCCCTATGGTAACGCTCTGAACAGGCTTATTTCCTACGAATAGAGATTTTATTGCATTTATTATTGATATCATTACTTTTTTTAACCACTTAAACATCTTTGATATAATTTATCTAAGACTGGTTTGAAGTTATCGCCCCAGTCTTAGAAATTAATTAAGGTTTAGATTTCGATGTAAATAGTATCGCCTCGCCTTACCAATCCATCTGACAAAACAATGCCAGTATATACTGATCCACTAGTTCCATTAAATACTACTGCATTTCCACCACCAGTCATAGAGGTGAATGATAGGCTGGGATAGGTGCTAGTACTAATTCCAGTATCGGTTCCATTAATTGCCCACGTACTTCCAGAATTACTAAGAATACTTTGAGCATCGGAAAAACTACTAACCACCAAAGCTATCTTAAACTGGATGGATCCAAATGAAACTACAGGTGCTTTGCCACCAATAGATAATGAATCAGCGCTTATACTCTCAGAAGATATACTCTCAGAAGATATACTCTCGGCCGTTATGTCATCAGCATCAATATTTCCATAAAGATGGATAGAGGATGCGTTTATGCTAACATAAGAATTGCTACTATCTCCAAGATATACATTAAATGATCCTCCAGGACCAGACAAATCAAGGTTACATCCATACGTAGTAAATGAAGCACTGCTATAGATATTAGGATTGTGGCCTGTCTGAAGTGGCTGTTGAGCCAGGAAAGAAAATCCATAACCGCTTATAGTGGTGGATAATCTTGCTGGCGACCCATTCAGAGTTCTAACTTCGCTGTAATTGATTTCATGAGGAAGTATGGATGCGTAAGACTCGTCATAGATATTACTGGACATGTACAATCCATCATTGTGTAGAGTAGTAATGCTTTGCTTATTTTGTGTATCTGTATAAGTAAGCATTATTGATGGAGTATAATTACTTCCACTACCTGTAGCACTTAATGAATCAGTTCCGATAGTCCAACCACCGATAGTACCAGATGACGAAGTCATAGCACCAGCCTTATTTACTACAAATGGGGCGCCATTGATGGTCCCGTTGCTGTAGGTTCCGCCGGCCCAGAAGATAGTTCCAGTCTCTAAGTTTGTACCTTTAGCTCCACCTACAACATTATCAGAGTCGTCCTTAAGAAGCAATGAGCCACTCTTAAGAACATCAATAGCACCTGCATTAGCAACTAAAACTTTAGTAGCTATAAAACCATATTCTGCATCTGCTTTATGCCAATACGCAGTGTCTTGATTTGGATTAGGAACAATTGAGCTTGATGATCCTGATGCATGGGAGCTTAAACATACATAATAATGAGAATTATATATTACTACATCAATCCATTTATCAGATTCTGCAAAACTAGATTCTCCCTTACCACTAAGCCAGTTTCTTCCGGTCGCATTAGTCCACTCTACTGGTCCACGTACAGCAGGTCCAGTAATAGACTCTCCCTTTTTAGGCATCTCATAATCCATAGAAGGTTCCGACCAAGATCTAGGTTCTGTTAGGCTTGGACTATTGATTTCTGTAACTGGAACTAATGTAGTTATTCTCCATACTATTGTACTAGTTCCTGTAGAATCTTCAAGAACATCATCAATCGCCTCCTGTCTATCTATTCTCCAGGAATTATTCGTAAGATCATTAATACTACCAGAATAAGAAGACCAAGTACCGGATGGCGGTGCAGGAGCAGTTTCGGTTCCTGCTTTATAGAGATGATATTCAGAGGTTCCGTCCGACGCCTTGTAGTTATGGAGTGCGGGCTTAGAGAATGTCCAGACAGCAGAGGTAGCGTTTGGATCAAAAGTACCTAAGGATTCATACTCATATCTCCAAGTATCATTAATGCCTTGAGGATCATCTGTTATATAAGATACATCACTAGAAGATGCATAGAATGGACTGCTGGCTGGTCTATTTGTATAAGTGCTGCCTACAGATTCAGTTACATCACTATTCTTAGGGGAAATATAATAGCTTCCATACTTAAATACGGGAACTTTTTCTCCACTTCCTGTAAATGTATATAAAACCGGGCTACCATTACTAGTTACTTGACTATAAGACAGACCACTTAAGTCAGATTTAGATCTGAAATAGACAAACTGAGAATACTTACCATCATCACCCTTAGTTCCACGTACTGATATAATTATAGGAGTCGTTGGAACAGAGGAATCATCAGAATAAGTAACTATCTCATAATTCCAGAGATATTTATTTGTCTCTGATGCTTGCTGTTGCAGTGCAGTAAGATCCTCAGTCCATCCAGTGCTATCAGAAGTAAGTTGATGTCCTGCACTTCCATCCTGATCGGACCATTGATATTTCTCAACAACTGACTTAATACCCTTACCAAGACTACTAATTATTGCAGCCGACGTAGGAACTTTATCTCCGTTGGTGTATGTTAAGATTTCGAAATTCCATAGATACGGCTTATTATCAATCGGATCTGGAATTCGATTCTTAGCCCAAATAGTCTCATCGGGCGCTCCATCAGTTCCACTAGTTTTAGCATCCTGTTCATCGTCAGATAGAGATCTGTTCTGCGTCCATAGATAATATTCATCAACCCTTAAAATACCATTACCTACTTCGCCATTTACTGCAACAACAACAGGCGGCCAGGTATCCTTAGTAGACTCATCTGAAAGAGTTATTACCTCCCAGTTCCAGAGATACTTTCTATTTATATTTGCCTGTTGACTGGCTAAAGTAGTCTGAGAATTTGTCCACTTATCTAAAGCATTTCCTATACTAGTCTTAGCCGGATAAGATGTTGGATCGTCTTCGTTAGATGTACTCCAATAGTAGTATTCAGTAAATCCACTAACGCTAAGTCCATCATCCCCTATGGTTCCAACTAGTGCTACAGGAGTCTTTGTTGGCTCTCCTACAGTATAAGTGAAGTATTCAAAGTTCCAAAGATACTTATCATTCTCTCCGGCATTAGGAACATTATTTAGGGCCCAATCCCCAAGAGTATTCGAAGCAATCTGTTGTAAGGTAGGCGATTCGGGAGCGCTATCATTAGAAGTCCATCGATAGTATTCAAAGATCTCAGAAACTCCACGACCATTAGTACCATTTTGGCCTACTATAACTGGATTTGTTGAGCTTGTCTCGTTATTATCATAAGTAATCTCTTCAAAATTCCACAGATATTTTCTAGTATCTGAGGCTTGTCTGGCAAGTTCTACCTGATGGAAAGTATCACACCAAGAATTAAGAGTGTTGTCTCTGGAAGTCTTTTCTGGAGTTTCATCAATATCGTCGGTACCCCAATAGTAGTATTCAGCGAATCCAGAAATTCCTATACCGTTCTCAGAAATATTACCAACAAGTTCTACATCTGTTTCAGTCTGATCTGGATAAGATGAGTAGTCAATCCTTTCAAAATTCCAGAGATACTTACCATTCTCTCCAGCATCCGGAACTCCACCCTCCATCCATAAATTCATCGGATCTTTATCTGGGGCTTCATTAGTAGGAGTCCATCGATAGTATTCATGAATAGCAGTGATACTTCTACCGTTTGTACCACTCTGAGAAATACACACAGGTGCTGTTCTTTCTACTATCGCATTCATTCCTAATATCATTACCATAATAAGATCCGGTTTCTCGCTGTTTATTTTTGCAACAAGATCTTCAGGATTAGAATACTTTTTATATTCCCACGTGCCTCCGCTTTCTGGTATTTCACCAACTTCAGAAGAAAGAAACCAAACAGTATCTAGATACCCTACTCTGAGTTCTAGTGGAGCTAGTGCTTCTTCTATAATTACTTCACCATTTTCAGTCAGACACTTGGCAGTAGTCTTAGAAACAGTAGAGTCAGAATATTCAAGAGCAGCGTAGGTCCATAAATAGTTTGATCCAACGTTGGTAGTAGGTAAAGTGAAATTGTAAGTATTATACTCAGTCCAATTAGCTTCCTGAATACTAGATGACTCTGAACTATTTGTCCACTGGTAATACGTTTTAACTCCGCTAACAGTTTTTGAAGAGTCAAGGTTAAAACTCCCTTGATTGTTGCCGCAAGATCCAAAAGCTCCGACACCATCACCAAAATCATGTATTCTAAGAGTCTCTTCAAAATTCCAGAGATATCTTCTAGTATCTGAAGTCTGTGATGCTAGATTCTCTTGATATCCACTACTCCACCACGATCCACTAATATTAGATTCGTCATTTATATATGAAGTAGAAACCTCTGGATAAGCATCTGAACCAGAATTTTTATCGCTCCAGTAATAGTATTCAGCAAAAAGTCTAGTTGATTCTCCATCACGACCATAACCACCAATTATACCAGGTTCCGTCTTAGTTGGCTCACCAGTAGTATATGTAATAATTTCAAAATTCCAAAGGTAAGTTGCGTCACCTCTATATGGAATACTACCAAGAGACCAGGCGCTGCTAGGATCATTGTTGATAGGTTGAGTAGGATCAGATGCAGCCCATGTAGCAAGTTGATTTGAAGAAAGTGTTTCAGAATTATTGCATAGATAATATTCACTAAAGCTCTGGACGCCTCTTCCTTCTCCACCAGGACTACCATATCCAATAGTTCCGTCTATAGATCTAGAAATATATACGAAAGGCTCTTCCCATTCACCACGTACGTGGATATCTCCATAATGAATACCTAGCTCTTCATCTTGCTCTCCATAGTATTTATTCATTCTAGAACAAGCAAAGAGATATCTATAGGTTGCATCAGGAGATACTATAGAACTTAACCAAACCTGAGCATCATTTTCGGGACTTCCGGTAGGTTCAGTTCCATGTTCATCTTCGTCGGGGAGGGTGCTAAAGTTTGGTGTATCAGAAAGGTGATAGATTCTTTCTTCCTGATAATAATCTCCGGCAGGTCCTTTCTTACCATCATAGACTACAGGTATAAATTCTTCATCATGTAAGACGTTTCCTACATAAATTTGAATAGTAATACCATTTACTAGTTCTGGGAAGTACTCTCGGATGCTACTATCTGGTCCGTCATGATCAAACAGAACTACATTAAATTTTAGATAAGAGTCGCCGCTGTCAGCAAATTCTCCAGGAACAACACTATATCTATAATTACTTGTAGTGGCATCTATTCTATGGGTATTTGATGGAATTGAAGCTCTGGCAATAGTCCAATTTTCTGCTTCATCTCCACGATACTGTATCCATATATTATCACGATCTTCCTGATATGAAGCATTCCACTCTTCCTCATTACAATAGGCATACGTATAGGAATTTTCAGATTGAATTTTCTTTTCAATCATAAATTCTATAGAAGACCTGTTAAATGGAGTAACCTTTAGTTTCTTGAATACATTAATATTAGGCTCTAGCTCATAAAATTCATTTCCTTCGATAGGATGAATTGTAAATGTAGCTGTTCCAAAACTAGTAGACGAATTTACAGCCGTTCCTCCGTAAGCATATATTACGAATGTTAAGTCATCTGGAGTTCCATCTGGCTTCTTACCAAATACTAGATGATCAGCCGAACTCCAAGAGAACCAGCGGAAATAGTCACCAGAGCTAGAAACGCTTACATTAATAGTGCTAGAGATAATATTATTCTCAGTATCATATGCAGCTATTTCTATTGATCCAAGAACCTGACCAGAAGCATTAGTCCAAACCGTTACAGGAGTTCCAACTATTGGCTTAAGAGCACCGTTTTCGTAGGTTCTAGTAATTGATGCTATCTTAACTTCATTAACTATTAGGGCTTCTGGACCAAGTTTGAGGTTAAGTTCCTCGTTACTAAATCCAACATTTTTGCCTACAGATTTAAAGTTATTTCCTTCATCAGATACTGCCACACCCTGCATATCCTCACTTAAGTTCAAAGTACATGCATAGTCTGGAGCCAAAACGAGCTGTGTATATAAGAATACGGGCCCAAATGCCTGCCACTCTCCACGTCTCTTCTCACGTTTGGAAGCATAAATATATGGAGTTGAAGCAGTCACATCAGACGGGTCATCTTGTGCTCTTAGTCTTACCTGGTTTGGTTCTTCATAAAGCTCTAAGTAAGGTAAGAACTCTGAATCGGCCGGGTCATAGTGATGTTCATTAATGATATAAGATTCTGAATTAGGAGAGATTCCAGTTTCACCCTTATTAGCCTGAATCCACTCATGATCATCCTGAGAAACCATCCAGAAAGCGAACTCAACAGAATCGCCATCTTCACCCCAAGCAGCGTATAATGTAGGACCAACAAAATCGCCCCACAAACCTGTAGATGGATTCTTCTTACGAACGGCCTCATATTCATATTTATTATCTGGATTGATGCCTTTCTTATATGGAGTCCATCCATTTGGATCATACTCTTCCTCACCAGAATATACTGGACTTGGAGGAACACCAGGGTCATCAGAATTAATATCAGCTGGAATAAATCCGTCAGTATGAGGATCAAAAGCATTGCCTCTGAAATCCCAGAATTGATTTAGAGCAGGGTCAGTAGTCTTTCCTCCGTAATGATAAATCTTTTCTTCTAGGTTAGACTCGTCATATTCCTTCCAAATCTTAGGCTCAGACCAGCATTTTCTATCTCCGGAAGCAGCCCACTCGCCATTGAATGTTTTTCTTATAGAAACCCATTCAACACGAAGCTCTTTAGTTGCACCCTGAGGATCATCAGTCCAATCTAAGTACTGGAGAGGGTCTGTGCCTGGAATAGAAGTCCTAGGAACGAAGTCATCATCTGTCCAGCTCTTATCATTATTATCATTAAAAGCTCCGGTTTCGTTGGTTAAGACAGGAACAATGTCTTTATTAGCAGTTCTAGCGAAGATATATTCAACACCATCACCATCATGACCTTTCTGTCCCCAACTTGACCATACAATAGGAGCTTCCCAAGGAGACCAAACTCCATCAATCTTAAATCTTGAAGAACGATACTCAACGGGACGTTCTGGTGATATGCTTTGTGGATTATCGTTCCAATAAACAGTCTCGTTTTCTTCTAAATAGTCAAGCCAATCTCCGAAGTCTTCCTTATTGCCAAGAGCAGGTGCATAATCTACAAGTTCCTGCCATCCTTCTAAGGTTAAGCCAGACTTTTCATCTCCAGTCTCATCATTGAATGCTCTTGTATCGTCAATTGTCGGAACAATTGGTCTATCATCAGAACCGTAAGTACTTAAGAAGTAGATAAATTCTTCAGTTCTTCCGTCCTTACCATCTTCAGTATATTTATTCCAAAGTACTGGCTGACTAAATTCAGACCACTCAGCATTTGCATCAGCATTAGAGTGAGATCTACGCATAGACACCCACTGATAACGCCAAGTTGAATCTGGTTCTTGAGGATCATCTATCCATACATGTTCTGTAAATGTTGAATCTTCTGGATCATAGTCTGCAGCTGGAATAGTAGGAGCATAGTCATAATCAGACCAAGAGTTATCATTTGCATCCTTAGCTTCTGTATCTATAACGCTCTCTCCTCCATCAACTGTCTTATATGGAGTTGGATTGGAAGGAGTCTTGTATATCTTAGTTAGGGTAAAGATATATTCAACACCATCACCATCGCGACCCTTTTGTCCCCAACTTGACCAAATCTTTATAGGAGACCAATCTGACCAAACATAAACATTATGTTCATCATCGGAAGCTATAGGATCATACTCACGAGTACGATATGCATAGTATTCAACTTGCTGATCTTCTACCTCCTGAACACCCTGAGGATTATCTGTCCAGTAGCCATTTTCATTATCGGCGGGACAGTAATCTCTAGAATCATCAGAACTCCACCATTCAGCTGTAACTCCTGAAGTCTTTGTGTCAACAGCTACGCCATTTTCATACTTTCTAGCTTTAGATTTTACATACTCTGGTGGATTGTTCTTACTTCCTAGGTGATATATAAATTCATTAACTGCACCATCTATACCATTATGGCCGTCTTGAGCGTATCTTGTATATATGACAGGGGTTTTCCAATTCTTATCTTCTGGATCACTAAGTCTTCTAGTAGATACCCAACAGTGTGCATCAGGAGTCGGAGCAGATGGAGTATCAGACCAGTCTTTAGGGACATAGTCAAAAGTATTCCACTCTGCTTCACTTACTGCATCAGGTCCTTCAGTAGGTCTAGTTGGTGTTGGCGGAATAGTTCCAGATAAAGTAAATATCTGTTCAGTTCCGTAAATATCATCGCCTCTCCACTCAGACCACATATATTGGTTAATTGAGCTCGGGGCAACATTTCTATCACTAGTTATAGCAATACCAGCATACTTACCAGGGACGATTCCACTATAGTCGGAACCAGTAAATTGAATATAGACCCCACCAAAGTTACAAGCCTTTCCGGAATCTATAAGCTCCTGAAGACTTGTTCCGGTCAGTTCAGATTTATTAGCAAATCTTACGTGTATCCAAGAAGTATCGCCTGGGTCACCCTTAAATTGACCTTGACAAGAGAAACCAGCATATCTATCTCCAAGCTGTCCATCTCCAGAAGGGTCAACTATAAATTCAGTACTATATGGACTTGTCTTTGTATTATTTCCATCATAGACCCACAAGACACCATTAATAATATAACAGTCTCCCATGGATACACTAGAATGATCTACCTGTCCAGCTGGATCGCCTGTTGGATCACCAAGGTCTCTATAACTAGTAAAAGATCCTTTAACTGATATAGAAGTACCTGGCTGACCCTTTTCACCTTTGATTCTGTGAATAGCCCAATTAGACCAAACTCCACCAGGACCGCGGCGAGCAGTAATCATCCAACAAGGATCTATAATATCTGAACCTTCATCATATATATCTCCCCAAGTTGCATTAGTAGCCGTACGGGCATCGTTTCTCCATCTTGGTTCGTCAATACCTTCTTCAGGGAAATTATTCCAATCTATATAATTATTAAGATTAGGTAGTGCAGCCTGATTCCACTCTTCCTTAGCTGTATATTCAACTTGGAATTCTGGAGTGTCCTGAAGCATCATAGGGCTCTTCCAACCTGTTCCTTCGCCAGTCAGGGAATCGTCAAAAATTCTTGAGGTCATCCAGACTGGAGCATTGGTTGAAGCAGGAATAGTGTCTGTCCATCTAATAATCTCATCACCAACTGTACTTTCATCTGGGACTGGATTTTCTACAGTACCACCAGTTAAAGTCATGTTGCGAAGATTCTTCATGGTTCTAGTAAAAGCAAATGAAGTAAATACGCTTCTACCATTTGTACCATCTTTAGAATATTTAGCCCATAATGCAGGCTCTGACCAGAAATCCCACTTTCCTTCCTTGGTAGTCTCATTATATTTAAATCTACGGATAGAGACGAACTCATATGGCTGGAATGGACCCACATCAGAAGGATCATCTGTCCAACCAGTTCCAGAAGGTAACCACTCATTATGGTGGTCGTTGTAGAAAGAATCTACAGCGGCATCAACATCATCTACGAGGCCAGAGAGGAAATTTCTAAGTTCGGCTTCATTTCTTGGCAACCAGTGATAATTATCTAGCTCTACATTCTCACCAATTTTATCACCGGTGTTTGGATCTAGAATATCAGACTTAACTACAACATTTTCGGTAGCGACATAGAACATATATTCTATACCATCACCGTCGATACCGTCCTCTCCCCATCTTGCCCAGATAAACGGAGCACCATAGGACCAAGTTAGAGTTTCTTTATTGAATATTCCAATGGATGCAGCTTCAATAGGATAGAATACTTTCTCTCCATTAACGATGTGTTCTCCGATTCCTTGTGGATGATCTGTCCAGCCGGATTCAGGATAGAAAGAATCTTCATCATAAGCATCTTCAAGAGAAGGAGCAATAAGACTATTAAACTCCGCCATTGATTCACAAAGATGATATCCAAAAACAGAATCAGCACCATCTGTACCATTTCTACCGTCTGAGCCAGTAATACAAACCGGATCTGACCAATGACCTATAATTTCTCCATTATTAGCTTCACTGAAAGATGCAGTAGACATCCAGAGATATCTATTATTTCCACTAGAATTTCCAGGATTAACTCCCCAAACTCCAGAGACTCCGTCATTTGTCCACTCTAGTGACTGGCCTTCAGCTACTTCAAGGGTATTTTCGATGACATTCCACTTGGCTACGTTATCTTCAGGTTTGACTGGAACATATGGAGTTTTTGGATTTACAGTTTCATTTAAAGAAGTCCAGGTAAAAATCATGAAACTTCTGCTAGCACTATTAGCTACAGCATCAGCGCCATAGTGAGCATAAAGAGCAGCTACGCCACCCTCTGCAGCAGTTTTTCCATGAGCACCTTTAAATTCAGACCATCCACCATTAATGGCTACACGATAACATACCCAACACCATCTCCAGGTCGCGTCAATTCTGCCGGGATCATCAGTCCAGTTCCGTGGAACAAAATCAAAGCTTTCCCAAGATACATCTGGATGATCAGGATTTTCATGATCATCTGGTACCGCCGGGGCGCGATCATCCATGGTTAATCTATAAATATATTCATAACCAAATCCATCACCGCCTCCAACTGCCTTCCAATAATAATCATCAAACTGATCAGAGTCCTGAATATTATAATCGCAGTAAGTACCTACCCATTTTCCAGGAACTTCTCCACCGAAAGCTGTAAACTTCTTATTGTTTTTATCATCAGAGTACTTGATATGAAGGTAGGCCCAGTCTTTAGAACTATCATATTCTCCCCTAAATGGACCACTGTCTTCCCAAGAGTCTCCGTCCCAAACATAAACTTTGCTTCCTACTATATATGCATCAAGAAAATTATGCTCAAGACTTTCAAGCTCATCTACACTATTCTTAACTCCTAAGATTTTAATTTTAGTGGCCTGAGATCCATCTTCACCTTTTATCTTAACTACTTCCCAAGAACTATTCTGCTTATACGCTCCAGACTCTACATCTCTCATAGCCATCCAGATAGTATCTTCTGTAGCTACATTTGACCAGCCGTCTCCGTGATCAGTATCATCTTGAGGGTTGGCTTTATGAGGAAATCCAGGATTATCTTTGACACTTGAAAATTCAAAATCTTTAAACTTAGTGTCAGCGATAAGACTAGGAGTTGTCCACTCGCTTGTAAAAGATGTATCACTCGATCCACCAGAAGAGAAAATTCTAGTGGACATCCATATAGCCTCCTCTCCTTGGTTAGTTACCGCAGGAATACCATCACTCCATCCATCTGGAACTGGATTAAAGAAATCTCCTCCAGAAGGTGTCTCTGGTGCTTGGTATGGAACCCCGCGTTTAAACACCAAGCTCTTGAAGTAGGCAAAAACAGTAATAGGAACGGGTTCATCTGGTGGAGTATCTCCTCCAGGATTATCACCTGTGCCATCATCTTCTCCACCAGAATAACCAGCGCCAGAACCACTTAATGGCATCCAACCATAGTGAGTTTTTCCTGTGGGTACATTATTCTCATCAACTTCGGTTATTTTAACATATGTATAGTGCTGATTCTTTTCAACTACATATACAATATGACCAAGATCAATATCTGTCTTGTTAACCTCTTCGTCTCTATATCGAGAATCGTTTTCATTCCATCCACCGAAATTTAAAAGCTCATCATAGGTCTCTACCTGATCTCTGGCAAAGTTAGGCTGTCTAGAATTAAATTTATAATTTGCAACTATTTGCGGCATAGTTTGTTATTTTTTAGAAAAGTTAAATTCAAAGTCTTCTGCATCTGATGCATTTGTCAGGTAGTATAAGTAATATGCTACTTGATTTCCTGCTACCGGGACACTGATTTCTTTAAAACTAAAGTCTATAGCATAAGACTGACCTAGGCTGTCTTTAATATCTACATTCTGTCCCCAAGCTTTAGGATAAGCAACCCAAGCTCTTCCTCTAGTTACAGAATATCTGAACGTAAGTGGGCTTGATTTTGCTGGCAATCCAGAGACAATTGACTCAGTTCCAATAGTAGAAGAACTTAGATTAGACCATGTAAAGTTTTCTGGATCTAATGTTGTTTTTCCGCAGTATATCTTATATCCAAACATAATATTTTTTGATGCTGTTGCTTCTCTTAAAAGTCCGCCTGCAGCTCTGTATTGATCAAGCTGTGCGTATCTAGTATCGAAGTATTTAACTGTAATGCTATATAATGTTTTAGTTCCTGCACTTGAAGAATCTACAGCCCCTCCAGAATAAGATCCACTGGGACTAGAAATCGTAGCTCCATTAATAATAGCAGACTGCATTGATGGAATTGGAGATGGTCCTAAAAGTGCATAATTAAATCTAAGATTTTCTACAGACTCCCCAACCTCATATTTACTGCCAGACGGATGCAAACCAGAGATATTAAGTGTATATGGATTACTGTCAAGTTGACGTTTAAGATCTGCTTGCTGTTGTGCCAGAATAATAGCTTCTAGTGCAGCAATTCTTGGCTCAAGTTCTTCACAACACCTGCAGTTTCCATCACCGGGTCCTTGAGTTCCCTCATCTGGGTCTCCACTTCCTGGGGTGCTCGAACCTCCACCAAAATTAACTTCTACCCAGTAGCCACTTCTGAGTCGATATAGCTTAGACTCTGATATAACCCAAGCCATCATTCCCTCTTCTCGTCTCTCAGGAGGAATTGCATTTCTTTCTGATATATTAGAAACACTACGATATCCACCTTTTCCATACTTAGCGTAGTGAGTGGGATATTTATCTGATGCAGTAAAAGGAACAAGTCCTGCTGCAACGTTAGTTCCAACAAGAGGCGTTTCTTCATCGTCTTCGGCCCAGTCAGTAGGGTTTTGTTCAGAACCATTATCATTTCCAACAAAAAATGTTCTTGAGGCAGTAGTTCCGTCTACATCTACAGATATAGTAACTCTCCCTTCTCCAAAACAACTTATGTATCCAGTATTAGTTACAGAAGCAACTGTAGTATCACTAGATGACCAAGTTACTGAAGTAGGTGAATAGTTACTGGGCGAAATTACTACGTTCGCCTGAAATTCATCTCCAGGAATTTTTCCAGAAGAATTCATGTTGATAGATACTGAAGACAACGTGACCAGAGGCGAAAAATCGCCTTCATCACTAGTTCCAGAACTCATAATAGTAAGATTGATTGGATCAGAAGATATCCAACCAGAATCATCATTTCTCCAACTCATTCGAATCGTTTCGTCACCAGGACTATTTAATGCTTTTATAATAAATGTTCCATCTTCATTAGGACTAGATACATAACACCTAGAGTTAGTAAATACTAATCTAAGTTCGCCACTAGATGGCAAGTCTAATCCAGTAGGAACTGTATTAACTATCTGAATCGTAGCCTCTTCGCCGACTTCAAGAGAAGTTTTAGAACAGCTAATAGAGAAGCTCTCTGGAATATCGTCATTTGAGGAGCTTCCTCCTGACTGAGAAGAATTTACTATAACAGTTGCAGTCGCAGTTTTTCCTGAATTTGTAGTAACTGTAATAATAGCTTCTCCAGCAGCCATCGCTTTAACTGAACTACCGGTTACTTTTGCAATTGCCGGTCGTGATGATTCTACGGTATATCCACTATATACAGAAGCGGACGGGGTAAATGTTAGATAATTAGCCAAATCTCTAGTGTCCCCAACCGATAATGTAAAAGTACTAGTATTAAAACTTACAGATTCTGCAGGAACCGATGTAACAGTAACTATAACTGTATCAGAAAGTCTTGTTCCATCAGTAGCCATTACAGTAAGATTACTTTGTCCAGCACTAACTGTCATTACTGAAGCACCAGAGGTACTTAGAACTGACGAATTTGAAGATGAAAGTCTCCAACCTCTATTTGTAGCGTCTGATGGCTCCACAGTAATATATGGCGCCATTTCAATCATCGCTGAGGTATTAAGCGCAAATGCAAGAGACTCCACTCTTGTGTTAGAATTTGGTTGATGAAAGTAAATATTACTTACTGGAATTGTCGTTGAGGTAGAGTCTGGCGTAACACTTCCACTATTCCCTCCTTCGCTACTACCGCCAGAATCTTGTCCACTACTTCCACCAGAGCTTTCTGTAACTGTTACCTGTATACTAGATGTAGCTCCGCCGGGAGTGGTTGCAGTTAATGTAGCAGTTCCAGCTCCGACCGCTTCTAGTCTATATGTATTTACACCAGAATCTGAAGTTGAAACTATTACTGGCTTAACAACACTCTCATCAGAAGAAGTCAGGTCTATTAGTTGGTCTGCATACTCTGGCTCTGTACTAATTACTAGGTTTGTATTTTCTATTGTTAAAGCCATATTATTTATTTATTGTAATAGAATTAGTATTAAAACTTATAGATTGTGCAGGAATTGATTTCGCTTCACAAACAAAGTCTAAGTAAATATCATCGTCTCCTGCTCTATGAGCTATAAGTATATCTGATCCAGCTCTTCGATAGGTGATTTTAACAAGAAAATATCTTTTTCCAGTTTCTTGTTCGATTCCTCCCTCAAGAATATCAGACACAGAGACATTAAGGTTCTGAGAATATACTTGAACGGAGGAAGCCTTTATAGTATTATCGAGAGGATAAATTTTAATATATCGCTCTGCTCCTATTCCAAGACTGAAGTTATTTATATCTTCAAATTTAAGATTGAATCTATTAGCTACGCTGAATACAAGTCTTTCAGTTCCGTAGGTTACATAAACGTATCCCGAAACATGATCCTTAAGGGTAACTCTAATAGTAGCAATCCCTGATGAAGTGTCGTAATTTAATGCTTCTACTATAATTTTATCCTCTCTTCCACTACTAACATTATATTCTAGGGCTTGATAGATAGAATTAGATCCTGCTATAAATCTTATGTCAGTATATTCATAGATATTCAGAGATACTCCATATTGATTGTAATATTCTAGATTAGGTGTTGTAGCAACAGCACCTTCAAGAACATTTACTTCAAGAGAATCTTCTGCACCACCACAAACAATTCTTACGACAGTACTTCCTTTTCCTTTTGGTGTTATTGTAGCACTCATACTTCCATTTCCCATATTGTAGGAAGCTTCAATGGTAGCTACACCAGGATTCTCAGATATACATACTACATCAGAAAGATCAAAATTATGACTTCCTTTTATTATACTCACGGAAATCGGAGAGTCATCAGGAGTATTGAAATCAACAGCATTCTGTCTATCGAAGAGCAGGATTATATCATCAGAAGTATCCTGTGCCTCCTTAATAGTTGTATCTACTGGAACATCTGGTTCTGGATTAATAGGAGTTGTGCCAGAAGACTGTGTTGTAAAGACTGAACTGGCTAGTCGCCCATCGGTTGTTACAGCATAAATAGTAACTGCTCCGGATACATTTGTTCTCAGGAGACCAGTCTGATCTATAGAAGCATATCTCCACGAACTGCTATTCCAACCTGCTGCTACGCCATTGGATAGGGTTAGAGTCTGATTATCTTGTACTATTCCATTATTTATTACAGCATTTATTGTTGGAGTTCCAGCCGAAGTAGTAAATGTGCTACTAAGAATAGTTACTTCAATAGCATCATCTACTTTAATAGTGCTATTTCCATTCTGCACTCTCTTAGTTCCTTTCTTAATTCCTAGTACACCAGCAGAAGAACCGGCTCTTATGATAGCTCCTCTATGTGATCTACAAATTACTTCTATAAATCCAGAACTAACAATCTCATCAGCATAAACCCAATCACCAGAATTTTTTCTAAATTCCCACGGGTCTGCAGAAACAAATTCCTCATCTGGCTCATACGTTACTGAAATAAATAGATATTCTCCTTGTTTTATTTCAGATTTTGCAGCACTTATTGTAGTTCCGCTCGGCGCAACTGCCGCTTTGTACCTATATCCATCCCACTCAGGCAAGCCAACAGTGAAGATTCCGCTAGTTCCACTATATATTCCATCATTCTTATAACTAGCTACTATATTACCATAGTTCACACTGCCTATTCCGGTAAACTTCATTTTATATCTTTCATCTATAGTTCCGGTTGTTCCCATTTCTTCAAATTGGAGAACAGTACAATTCAGTTGGTGTAAGGTAAATTCACTTCTTTCTGTTGTGGCGTCGGCTGGCACTATTTCTATAGCTTTACTAGCTGGATACCATGAATTAAAATCTAGTTCATCTGCGTGTGCTGTAGCAAATCCACAGTCTACCTCTCGAACAGGAATATATGAAGGGTCGCTGGTGATAACTCTGAATGGAATACGGACTCTTGTTCTTTGTCGTGTAGAATCAAGAGCACCATAGTATGCAACTAGATATATAGTTCCTTCTTCCCAAGCACATAGAACTCCCGAGTCTTTTATAGTACTATTTATTAGATATTCTCCGTCGGAATTTTCGAACCGCAAAGTTAATCTACTTGGGTCAAAATATCCATTTGGATCATCATACTCTAGGAGATCTTCATAATTTGTAACACCATATTTTTCGCGAAGCTGAAGTCTTTTATCTCTTTCTCCATCTTCGTTAACATATGGCCAAGTATATTTAGTCCCTTCTAAAAGATCATTATTTCTAAGATATGAATAGAAGAGGCGATAACTTCTATCTATGACAATTTCAGGAATCTTAAATCTAAGATTCATGGTGTCTGCAAGAGCTTCGGAATTATCAATTACGGTTACCGGAATATCAGCACCATAGCTAGCTGCGTCGGCAAGTTTAATCTCTCCAGTAGATACTTGTATTAGCCAAGAGATGCCTAGTTTGCCTTCTCCTGCATGATTTCCAATTATGGACATTCTGTCAGTTCCTGCAGTAAAGAAGTCACTGCTTCTGACAGGATTACGAGAAAAAGATCCATCCGGTTGTCGTACATAGTATTCAGAAGGACGCGCTAAAGAGTATCGTGACTCTCCTCTGTGTGCTTGACGATGAAGTTGATAGGTATGTTTAGCGAGAGAGATTCTTGTTGTACAATCAAATACCTCTCCTTCCCTAAGAACTATTGGTGTTGTATCTATTACTGGTCGCTGTATGCCCCAAAGGTCTTCATCAGCTAGAGTTCCATGTGGAGCTGCAACTGAAAGTGTAAGCTCGTTTGATCTAACTACCTCACCAGAATTAACATCTTCTATAGATAGCTGAACCGTAACTGAGCCCTCTGCATCTGCATTAAATTTTATAAGTGGATATAGAGTTCCCCAAGAGCTATTAGTTATTCTAGTTGATTCTACTAAGTCTCCGCCAGATATAACATCAAGAGAGATATTTAAGTCGCTTCTTGTAGAACTGCCCTCTGCTAGAATAAAATCAGATGGGATTGTACCATAACCAAGACTATATTCAACTCCGGGAAAACACCTAGTCTCTTTTCCCAGATCTTCTCCACCTGCCATATTAAAGCTGGGGAGAAATATTCCTATCCCAGAAAGTTCACTAAGTGTTGGGATTGTATTTTCTGCACTCACAGTTATTTTGTTATATTAGAATATCACACCCAAGAATTTATTATCTCAGGTGTGATATTAGTTTATATAGTTAAATTAATTGAATCTGTATTAAAACTTACAGAACTTGCTGGAATACTAGCAGCTTCACAGTCAAATTCTAAGTATATATCGATATCACCCTTCCTAGATGCAATTAAGACATCAGGTCCGGACGACTTATATGTAACTGGAACAATGAAAACTCTCTTTCCAACAGAGTCTCTAGATTCACTGATAGTTCCTACAGTTACATTTCCATTTTGACTGGAAACATAAACTTCAGAGTCTTGAATCAGGTCGTCTAGGGGGTAGATCTTTATATATCGGGTAGCTCCAACACCTAAGATGAAATTAGAGACGTCTTCAAAGGCCAGGTTATATCTATTCACTACCTGAAATTCTAAGTGCTCAGTATTATACTGGAGAGTTACCTTACCAGAAACTTTATCTTTCAGGGTTACCAAGAATGTTCCAGTTCCAGTGAGAGGATCATAGTTTCCTTTATCAACTAAGATTTTACTGTTATCTGAATTGTACAAAACTTCGTCATAGATTCCTTGACTGATAGCCCTAAACTCAACCTCTTTATATTCGAATGCATTTAGAGAAACACCGGTGGAATCTTTATAGGAAATACTTGGAATATGATCTTCACCCTCTAGAACTTCAACATTCACGTAGTCTGCTGTTCCACCATAGAGGACATATACCTTAGTTGTTCCTTTCTTTAGCGGAGTTACCTGTACACTTAGAGAATCTTCATAGATAACACAAGTTGCAGATACTATACCAGGTTTCTCGACTGCACAAGATATACTACTAAGGCTAAATGTAGTTCCACCCTTCCGTATTTTTCTTCGGACAGGTTCATCCGCAGAAGAGTCGAAAGTAATCGGAGCCTTATCTTCAAATCCAAGCTGAACTCCACTATCATCCCCGGCCGCTGCTTCTCTTGGTGTATCATCGACCGGATTTACTGGCAGAAGAGAATGAGGATCGATAGGTTCCCATCCTGTGATAGTATCTTTGGTTTGGACTGTTTCTCTTGCCAGTCTTCCATCGGTCGTTACAGCATAATAGGTTACTGTTCCGGCCGTGAAAGTCCGAATAAGTCCGTCCTGTGTAATTGAAGATAAACCCCAATTATCACAAGCCCATCCCTCTACATCTCCACCAACTAGAGTTGCTACCTGATTGTCAACTACACATCCGCTCGAGTCTCTTTGTATATTTATCTTAGGAACCCCTAGAGATGAATTATATGGAGACGGAAGCATTGTTATAGTAACTTCTGGATCTCTCTTTGGACTATCAAGATTCATCCACACTTTTATAGTATGAGTTCCAGAGACTAGTCCACCCTGAATAATAACTCCTCGTCTAGTTTCGCATATGATATTAAAGATTCCCTGTTTATTTACATCAGCCCTAGTCTGTGTTTTTCCGTCTACAGTATACTTCCACTCCATCTCATCTTTCATAGCAAAATTGAGATCTGGATCTGGTGTAGCGTGGACAAAAGTATATTCACCTCTAGATATCGTATTCTTAGAAACACTTAGAGTTACAGAGTTTGGTCTATAATTTCCTTGTGCTGTTCCGTCTGGCCAGCAAAGAATCATACCTCCATCGAAACCTGATTCATCCTTTCCGCCTCGTCTCCAAATTCTCGATATCATTTTTCCACCAAGACCTGCAAGACGAATTCTATATGCATCATCTATAGTTATACCGCCCGGATTATACTTTTGAACATGTACCACCTCACTATAGAAACTATCTAAGGTTAGACACTCTGATATAGTAGCATCTTTTGGATATACCTTAAAGAACTTGGTGAAAGGATACCACTGACTAAAATCGCTCCACTTAGGTAAAGTTGCGTCTGGTATTCTACATGCAATCTCAAGATGTCTGATAGGTATGAAACTGCGATCCCTGGTCTCCATAACAAACGGAATTCTATCTCTACAAACCGATGCCGTGGATCTTAAGGTTCCATAGTAAGCGGCAAGATAGACAGTTCCTTCAGCCCATTGATAAGCAACATCATAGCCGGGAATATTTTCATTCATTAAGTTCTGCCCAGCCTCATTTTCATATCTTACTACTAATCTTTGGCGATCAAAAACACCATTAGGATCATCATAGGTAATAAGATCTTTGACTTTCCATACGTTATATTTTGAATATAGTTGTTCAGAAAAATCAGATGTTTCAAAACCAGTAGGACTTTCTGATGCCCATCTATAGTAGATTCTAGCGCTTCTGTCAATTCTAACTTCACGAACCTTGAAACGGATATTAAAATTCTGTACCTCTTCTTCTGCTCTATCTCTAATATTAACTAGGATACTAGATCCAGAACCTTTAAGAGCCGGAGCAGAACCCTCCATACCAAAGTAGTGATATTTAAGATAGACCCTAGTATTTCCAAAACCCGCCGGAATAATTGATTTACCATCGGATGAGAACCTTATAATTCCATCTCCATCTGAACCATCTAAGTAATAATATCTACTATCGGTCTCAGAAAATCCAGAAAAATTCAGATACTGTGAAAGATCTATTGCACCATCACTTATATCAGCCTCGATAGATTCTTGTGAAAATTCTATAGTTCCACTTGTTAATGTACTATCAGGAGAAACATTTAGAATTAGGGTATTTGAAGTAATTCTATTTCCGTTATCATTTATTCCTAGTCTAATACCGGCTCTTCCTGATACCCCTGATTTAAACTTTACTGAAACATTATAGTACGCATTTCCAGAATTACTTCTATCTGGATTAGGGACCACAGAACAAGATTCTACAACACTATATGGATCATCTTTTTCGGTATATAAGGATATTCCTGGTCTATCTGTAAATAAACCCGTCGCCGAATTATAGTCTCTTATGCTATAATTATGAGGGATACAAGAAAATCCAAGATTATAGGACTTTCCAGGAATACAGGTGGGATCTGTTGTACTTAGGTTTATAGATCTTAGTGTTGATCCGTCTTCACTCTTTACAACAATCATATAGACCGCATTAACAGTTTCGTCATCGTTATATACTAAGTCTACATAAGAAATCCCAGGCCTTAATCCTTCAACGACAAATTCATATCTTCTATCACTAGACCCAGTATCTATCTGAACAAGGTCTCCAACTCTTATACATCCTTCATCTCCTCTGATAACTAGATGATACTTATCTATATTATAGACTGTACTTCCATGCGTTCCTCTAGTTCCTCGTATAGATTTTACTTCTCCCTCCATTAATGTTAGACCTGGAGGAGACACTTTAGCATCCGGATCATATTCAAATTGATACATAACCGGGAAGTTAGGAGTCCAGTAAGAACTAGTTCCCTTTGCTACTGAATAATGACCCTGTGTAGAGACTTTATATCCAGACATAGGACCAACCATTGTATCAATACTAGGAACATTTATGGCAACTTTATCCATAATACTTCCATAGATAGCCATTAACCAAGCTCGGCCCTGTTTTGCTCCTGCGGTTATTTTAACATTTATATAGCTTCCATCACTAGAGTCTGTTGCTTCCACAGAATATGTACTATTGGGAGGATAGAAGCAGATATCGGATGCTTTTAATTTTGAATCACTCTTCTTAAGAAGTTTTATAGTAGTTGAGTTTCCATAGTCTAATACTATAGTACTATGGGACTCGAATTGAAATTCTTTGGTAAGATTATTTTTATCCCAAACGACAACTTGAATTTTTCCGGACTTAGATTCTGGGGTAGTAGTTCCGTCAGATCTAGTGGCTCTTCCCCATATATAAGTTACACCAGCCTTCTTAGCAACAACTCCGCCGCTTCCCCAACCAGCTATAGATACATCTTTTATAACATGCGTTGCTGTAGTTTTTCCTGCATGACGTGAAGGATATATATCAGAGTCTATCCACTTAGAAGCAGGATCTCCCATGTCTAGAACTAATTCATAGGACGGGAAAGTAACTCCTTCTGGCTCAGGTTTTGGATTCGGATCTCCATATTCTGCATCCCTCTGATTTTTTACTTCAGAAGTAGGAATAAAGTTTATCTCTTGAACAACTCCTTCATCATCACACAATAGAAGCGTATTTGTTATATACCACGCTTTTCTAGAGAAAAGGACACGAACTACGGAATCTCCTATACCATCTAGTTCCTTTCTTGATCCTGTAGCGTCTACACTGACCTCTGGCGGATTTTTACCAAACTCGGGGTGTGCAAAGTCGGTTCCATCTTCTAGCCAAGCCGGATCTCCAACCCAGTTATTTGGATTCAGAACTCCTCTGAAGATTGTTGAATTAGTATAACCATCTAATTTCCACCCAAGTCTTAGGGGATCTGAAATGTGTAGTGTTATGTCAGTATCCTCGTAAGTATCTATAGAAATTTCTGTCTTATCAACACTAGGTCTTGTTACAGATGGATCGAGTTCTTGAGTTACTGGAACTGAATAAACTTTTGCAGAACCAGTATAGATAGAAATTTCGCCTCTTCTTGTAGTAGCTCCTGGATTTTCTGCAATGGTATATGAAATCCCATTTATTGAATCTCCAGTTCCGACAGTTCCTGATAAAGCAATCCAATTACTATCAGTGCTAACGGTCCATGAGTTACTTTGAGAAGCACAGCAAACTGATAATTTTCCTACATTTCTATCGCACGAAACGTCTATCTTATCTTTAACAATACATACAGGAAGTGGATCTTGTATTATTTTTACTGTATCCCACGGGTCTGGATTATTACCATCAGGACTAAGATGTACGAGCGCACTTCTGGATACTCCTGATAAATTGTTCTTAACAAAGAATCCATTAGAAAAAGTACCAGTTTGAGATACAGAAGCCCACACTGATCCTTTGACCCACATACTGTCCTCTTGTGAAAGATATTCTATATTTCCTATAGAAAAACTAATTTTAGAAGCATTAGTTTTAACTTCCAATGGCGGATTTATTTCTTGTGAAGAGCCAGAGACTGTTCTATCTGAATTATCTACAAACCAACACCGACCCTCTTCAAGATATACTATCTTAGTCAGATTGTGAGTAAGTGTTAGTGTTTCTTCGTACGTTACATAATTATACTTAGAAATTTTTATATCTACAGAGGCTCCGGTAGTTACTGTCTTTGAAGAACCGGAAGAACCATCTATTGATACAGTAGCATTCGGTTTTGGGATTATAGTAACAGTCGGTTCTAAGTCGTCGCCGGTTTGTAGCTCAACATCAACAGTCTTACTCTCGGTGTATCTATCTATAATTTCAAGGGTTGAATATCCACTTTTAGAAACTAAAATAGAAACATCACTGCCAGACTCGACAGAACTAGTTTTACCAATAGTACCATTTATTTTTACTTCAGCATCAGCTGGAATAGGATTGACTGTTAATGTTATTTGAGCCATTATTTTGTAAATTCTTGTTTAAAATTATTTATTGTTACTGCATCAAGCTTTTCAAAGACGCGATAATTTCCATCCACATAATTTCTATAGTCCTCAAAATAATCTAGACCATGAGTGTCATAGATGTGCTGGAAATTAGAATCATAAAGAAGATCAAGTGGAATTCTAGCTCTTGATACTTCATCGTTTAAGTTGAAGTACAGGACTAGAGGACCCTGTCCATTCCAGAGAGCTTCTCTTTCTGGATTTCCATAATAGACTGGATCTACAAACCAAACTTTTACATTCTTTGATGCTTCGATAGTTGCCTCTCCGATTGAATATTTTGCAGTAATAGTATATTCAGTTGTAGTATTTATTTCTTCATTTAACATTAAGACATTTCCTGCTACATAACCACTAACGGGAGTGTTTCCTCTTTTTACTGTTATTTCACAGTCAGGAGTAACATTTAGACCAGCATCTGAAGAAACAGAAATATTGAATGATGGTCTTGTGGTTGTGCCTTTTTTGAATGTGTCTTGTCCTCTGACGGAAGCTTCAATGTTAAGAGAACCGGTGCGGACGATTTCAAATTCATCCTCAAGTAAAGCAACGACAGAATCATCTCTAACTACTTTTCCGTCCTTGTAGTAATAGTTATGGCCATCGGCTAAGCTATAAATTACATCATCAGGATCAAGATCACCTATAATACGTGTAGTATTATCGTCGCTGATATAAACAAGTTTCCACTGTCCATCTACTTTAGCGACATAAGGTATATTGTGAACGAGGGAAGATACGTCAGGAAGTTCTTCATAAATACCAGCAACATAAAGTTTTCCTCCCTCAGATATGATACTATAATACTCTGGTCCGACTCCATCTGCAAGCCCAATTGCAACTATAGCATCAATCTTACCATTACCTTTCTTATAGGGAACCATTACGGGCATGCCCTTCTCAAACCTAAACGAATTCAAATGAACAACAGCCAGAGTTCTACTTCCCTCTACAGTGCTGCATCTAGTTATTCTAATTTTTGTTATAGTATCCATATATTATTTATTTTTATTTTATTAAAAAGGTGGGAAGTACTAACCTACCGTGTCAGATAAGCTAGTACTTCCCTAGATTAAATTTTTAGCGATTAACAACAATTCTGAATGACTCGTAAACTTCGCCGTGCTTCCAATCAAGAACGACTCTGTGGTCTTTACTCATAACGAATCTAATAGGATTGTCAAGAATTCCTAGGTCATATTCTTTACCGTCGATAACTACGATAGCATAAGGATATTCTTCCTTAAGGGAAGCGCTAGGAGTGATTTCAAGACGAACAACTTCGTAAGGTTTTGCAAAACCATACTTGTTAGCCTTTAAGAGAGGAAGTTCACGATCAACTTCTTCCTCAGCCTCTGCGTCGGCTGCAGGCTCATCAGCTGGTGCGTCTGGATCTGCGGGTGCCTCTGGATCAGTTGCAGGAGCATCTGGATCTGCTGGTGCATCAGGATTTGCTTCCTGTCCATCAGCCGGCTCTTCAGCGGCTTCTTCAGCAGCCTTTGCCTTAACGACCTCTGGCTTTACCTCACTAGGCTCTTCGATGAAGAGACGATAAGTTGATTCGTCATCTGCATTCCAAGCACCGTCTTCAAAATAAGCCTGGTAGAAAACACTAGGGACGATGTCCGTTCCAATTCTCCAACCAGAATTCTTGTTTACCTTCTCAACGAAAGTTTCGTCAACCTCAGGGAGATCAACAACATCAAATTCATCAAAATTTGCCATAATTGAAAATTAATTTAAATTTATTTAGTTGTTACGGACATAAGTCCGGTGATTCGAGGTACAAAAGCCGCCGTGACTTCTATTACCCTTCCTCTATCTATTTCTTTATCTTCGTCTAGCCACTCGAAAATCATTAACCCAATTGGTTGTTTTGGGCCAGGAATTGATACATATACCTGTTGTCTTTGGCCATCAGATTGAAAAATATCGTAAGCTCCAGAATAACTATCATGGAACTCGTCTATTGTCATTTGTCTCCACCCTGGACCTCTAGTTGGATCACAATTGGAGACACAGAAAATTACTATACTAGTCTTAAGATCTTCATAAAGACTTGTAATAGCCCCAATGTTAATGTCCCTATACATATCTATAGGAATACCTGTAGCCCAATATGCTCTATCTTGCATAACCAGGTCTATGTATTTAAACGGTATACCTGCAAGATTTTCTTTTGAATTGTGATATTCAAAATAAAGGACTCTGTCAGCACCAGTTAGAGCTCTATACTCTTTAAGAATATCATTAAGATCGGCGAGAATTTCGTCTCGTTTTATCATCTTCTCGTCGTGTATCTGATCTGAAACTTCGTTATAGAGCTCAATTGTCTCTTTTACAATAGTTTTAAAATTGAATAGACCAATGATGAGTAGAATAATAAGGAGATAGCTAAACAATCTTTTAAAACCTATCCTCTCATCCAACCTTACCAATGATTCGGATAAATCAGTAATGTGATCTAAGAAACTCATTTTTCTATCATTATTCATCTTTTATATCTTCACCAATTTTTCTATACCAAATTTGAATTTTACTATTGACTGTGTATGGCTTTGATCCTTCATAAAGAATATCATCTTTTTTTGTAAGAACGCCAAGTTTTAGTTCAATATTTTCTTGAACTATCACCCGTCTCTCATAAAACCCTGCTCCTGAAGCGGTATAGATTGTCTCAAGAGCGGGGAATTCGATATCCTCTCTCTCGTCGTCTTCGCCGGGTATATTTCGAAGAACTCGCCAAGTGTTCTCCGAAGTTTTATCCGTAGAGTGTATAACTAAGTCAGTTTGTATACTTCTGAACCAGTCGCCTTCTGATAATACTGCATCTGAATATTCAACGGTATCTGGGAAAAGCTTTCTATAGTTCTCTTCGATTTCTAATGCTCCTTTCTCAAAAAGCTTAGTTGTATTTACCCAAGAGACTACATTTCCGTCTTGTACCTCATGACGTAGTGCCATCAGTGATATCCATACTTTATTCATATCCAGATTACTTCCAGCATTTCGGAAAGGAGGCAGGTCGACAGGATTAAATTGTGTTCCTATCTGCCAGAAATCTTCCTCTTTGTTGTATATAATCCGACGTCCAATAAATTCTGGATCTCTAGAATCTTTTTCAGTAACTACAGTTAAGTCTTGATCTTCTTCTCCAACTTTGTACATCAGTGTGGGATAAAGTGTATAGTATCCTTGTCTCAGATAATATACCTCTCCCTCATCTATATCCAAGTGTCTTATTCTAATCTTTCTCACCTTATCCTCACCTAGATAAGAACTTGAATCTTCTGAAGTAAGGAATGATGAATTAGGAGTTAGACTGAAGAAACATCGGAAGCACTTATATTCTGCAGGTGGAACTGGATCTCTAATTGCCTCATTGAAAGCTTCTATTCTAGGCTTTCCAACAACTCCTCCATCTTTAATCATCCATCTTCCTGAAGGATCTTGTTCGTCGACTTCTTCTATAACTATCTTATTCTTCGGAATAGATGTATAAAGTATAAGTCCCTCTGTAAGACCTCCATAAGAATAGACGTCTGGAAGATTATTTTCATTTACGTATACGTCTGACGATTTTGTTCTTTGTTTTACTTTAATTATAATTCTATTCTCAAAGACTCCTTCTCCGACACTTAGGTCTTCGTTGTGGATAATTTCTATGGTATATGTTATTTCTGTTTCTCCTTCATTCTCAGGAAGTTCTATTCTGTCAAAGGAGGTTGCTGTTTCATTATACACTGCTTCAGCCTGTCCTTCTTTCCAGACTATAACGTTGATTCCATTAGGGATTGCATTTATCTTACTAAGCTGTCCCTGATAACCTACAACGTCAGAAATTCTATAACTCTTAATACCATATCCTCCCACTCCGAAAGTAAAGGCTGCATAACTAACATCTGGGAGATTTATTTCAGATCTTCCAAGATATATTTTGTCTTTTATCAGAATGCAGTCTTCTAGGCCATCTTGTGTAAAGGAGAATGTGTCCAAGATCGTATCAGATTTTCTATGGTTTACGTTGCTTTCACAAATAAATTTAATCTCTCCACGAGCCATAGAATAATAAGGAATAAGTTCTCTCCATTCATCTAGACCAAAAGATACATTATTTCCTCTAGGCTCTACAGTGAAATTTAAGAAGTGATAATCTTCTGGGTTTTGCTCACAAGTAAACTTAACTGGAATACCGTCTACCTCCTCTTCTCTAAATACATACTTCCAATATCCACCACCAACGAGAGTTACTTGATTAATTGGAATATCTGTTTCAATTATCTTATAACCTGGATTCATAGTTGTCGGGTCATATGTACCTACAGCGCTATAATGAGTTGGTAGTGCACTTCTATTAAGAATACGATCTTTTTTCTGGAATTTTATAAAATGTACCGTCTGCGTGTAAAACTTATTATCCGGATTATATGGAGGATTCATAGTTCCATATCCAGAATCTCCATTATTAATATAGTAATAATTGAATAATCCGTCATGCTTTAAGATATAGTCTTTGTTATAGTACCAATTTATTACTAGGCTTCCTACTTCAGATCCATACGCTGCATTATCCCAATCATACTTAGAACCAGTCCACTTTACGTAGAACGTAACTGCATAACTATTTCTGGTTGGGGAATTAGCATAGTTGTCTTCGTATCTAGCAGAAAAATTAGGAGACATTCCAGCTAGGTCTAAGAACTTGATATCTGTTCCGGGCCAAGTCGCATTTATGTCGTTGGTTCTGTATCTTTCAAAAATACTATATCCAATAGTAATTTCTTTTAAATCCGTTGGACACTCTTCAAGATCTTTATAGGTATCGTAGTTGTTGATAGGTATCTCCGGAAGAACATAGATATAATAGTATACATGATCCTTAACAACCATATTAATTGGTGTAAAAGTGTGTTCAGTATCCACAATATCAAATCTTATTCTTGCAACAGGAGCCGTAGGAAGATCACCAGGGAGATATCCAGTTACAGACTTTAACGTTATGTATTGCTTCGAAAGTCCTATATCATCTGTTCTAAGGCTATCATATAGTTCTGATGCTATATTTATTCTGATATCACCCATATTGGTGGCAGCTTCTCCGATATTAGGAGTCCACATAGTAGCTAAGTCCTCTTCGGTCTTAAAACGAGTGTCTCTTTCTCTTGGATACTCTAAGCCACTATATACAACACCACCATAGGATTTAACCTCTATTCTCTGATTATAGCTGCTCCTATCACCTGGAATTATATAAATATACGGACCTCTTATATCAACTAATCCTGGAAGTGGTGGATAAAGAGCTGCTTTTACGGTTTCTGAGACTCTACCATCTGGACTTTCATAGGTTATATCTATTATTTCAATAGAATCTTCCGGAAGGTCTAAGATATGGATTGGAAGAACTTTATTATTTCCATAATCTGAGAAAACATATTCGGATCTAGCTTCACCCGACCAAGGACCTATACTAATTTTATTACTGTTGGTCTTAAATCGAACTGGACAATTAGACTGAACGATAAATTTATAGACACCAAGACCTACAAACTTACAGAATATTTCAGGAACTTCTTCATCCTCTGATTCTGGTGTTATAGTCCACTGAGATATCCAACTTTCTTCAGACTCAAGATCCTCAAGATAACCGCCAGGAGTTACGTTTATACTAATATCCTGACCAAGACGATATATCTTAACCTCTTTATAGCTTCTATTAACTAGATTTCTCCACGACTCTGGACTTAGGACCTCTGATTTAAATGCAGCGCCTTTATCTCCAGTTGTCTCATCTTCACTACAGCCAACAACAAAGACTGAACCAAGATTTAAATTTTCCCAAGAAGTAGATTTTTCAAAGGAAATTATATCAAGATAATTAGTTCCTTCTCCGTGTGTAACGATTACATACCAGGCATCTGAACAATAGGACGAACCAGAAGCATCTTTTACATTAAGCTTGACTACACAGACACCAGGAGTTTTTGCAGTAATAACAGCTTTATCTACTGAGGTCTTAATAAAGGAGGCTATTTCTGGATTACTGGATTCTGCAGAAGTGAATGTCGGTTTGTCAGTTATTGTTATTTCTTTTCTTTGTCCAATAGCCAACCATATTTTCTTATCATCAGAAATAACCGACTCACCTCCTGCCGAAGATACGACAAGAGTAAAACTATCCTCATAATAAACTCCATCATCCCCTGTAAAATATACCTTAATAGTTGCAGTACCTGGGGATTTGGCCATTAGTTTAGCCGTAGTTATATAGGTTTTACTTACAATAGCTACACTAGTATCCGAAGACTCAAATACTGTCTGAGGCATAGTAGGATTTTGAACACGAATATGTAGTTCTATTGTTTCCCCAGGCGCCATATTAAGCGTACTACCCGAAGAAACATTCAAGAAATACAATCTAGTTGACCTACTTGAAGACGCAGTGATTCCATCTGTATTATTATTAGTTGTTCTGGAATTATTGCCTGTTCCAGATCTAGATGTAGAAGCAGAGGATGTACTAGTTCCATTAGATCTTGATGTTGTTCCAGTTCCATTTCCACCAGATCCAGACGTAGATCCAGAGGAAGTTCTTGATCCTGTTCCTCTATTTAAATCTCCACCTTCACCTCCACCGCCAGTTCCTTCGGTATTATCTAGGGACACTTCATATGGTATTAATGACATATAATTTTAGTTTTAATTTAGGAAGAGGAACTTCCATTCTTAGGATATCCTGGGTCTTTATAATTACTAGTCCCAGAACTAATTTTTCTCTTTACTTTTGGTTCTATATAACTATCTGCCAGACCGGTATCTGAATTATAATTATACTTCGAATTATATCCGCCGGTCCGATATGTAACAGTATCAGTGACAATTATACTTTCACCAGGGGTTGTGCTAGTATTTGTATTAGTAGTTTCAGATGATACTGGAATTACCTCAACACTAGTAGGTTTTATTGCAGGCGTTGTAGAAGAACTACTTCCTGTATTACTACTAGTGATTATATTTTTATCTGTTGTATAATATCTCCAGTCACCTCCGTCATATTCAGCGAAAAGCGAATAATAGATATGTGGGTTTTCTTTAAGATAAAATGTAAGTTGTGTGATACCATAGTTTGGTCCACGATAGATTCTAAAATATTTACCGTCAGTTTCAATTTTAGATATAATTCCGTCGTGAGCTATTTTCCAAGTAAAATCATCTGCATTAAATCTAGTTGGATATTCTGTAGATGAACCTGCAGTTTTAATCCACCCAATATAAAATTCCGCAGGATTATCAGTATAACACATTATATGCTCACTATCACTTAGTTTATCTGCATCTTTAAAACAGATATAATACTTTCTTGGAATAAGCTCTATATATGGATCAGTAAACAGTTTATCTACTATCTTAACTTTTATTATTTTATCTTTAAAGTCTTTACTCATTTTATCTGGCCACCGCGGAGTAACTCTAATTTCATAGTCGCCCGGGATATAACCAGCTCTAAACCATCCACAAACTTGAGAGGAGTCTCTGTTTACTTTAAGAGGCTCTATTTGTGTAACTGATGGCACGAAATCCCAACCCCCAGACCAAAAATCATTAAAGACAGTCTGATTACTAAGATCAAGGCTGTGTTCGTAATTTTGATGCTCTCCACCAAATCCTCTTGCCCAGATAGTAAATACCTGACCTCTTTCTACCTCAATATCATCCGGAGTTGCAATTATAGTTTCCGGAAGATAAATATTGCTAGAAGTTGAAGTAGGATTACGATCCGCCGAAAGAACCATAATCTCTGCTACAGCGGACTTTGTAGGATCAGATTTAGATGTAATAGTAGCAGTCGTATATCCAGGCTTTATAGTGTTCCAGTGAATAACTCGTCTATTAGACTTATTAGATGGAGTTTCAATTTTATTTACTGTTACTATACTAGGATCTTTAACTGATACATTAATTCCTACATCACTAGCATCTTGACCTGGCAATGTTGGAACATAAACAGTAGTTGTTTTATAGACCTGTCTAGATTTAGGTCCATCCATCCATATTCTAGTACAAGTTTTTCCATCAATTGTTATATTAGATATTGGATTAGTTCCTTCTACTACTGTTACGTTTATTCTATCTACAAGATCTCCGTCCTCTGTACGTGCATTTATGTAGTGCTTGCCGACGGCCATTGCCTTCGTCCATCCATCCTGATCTGGAGTTAGTGTAACAGCGCCAAGAGACGTAAACCAATAAATTCTTTTATTAGTCGTATTCTCTGGCGTAAAAATTCCAGAAAGCTGTACTCTTTGGCCTTTTACTAGATTTAAGCTTGAAGGAGATATCTTAAATTTTTTTGCATGAATCACCTCTGGCTGAACATGAACAGGAAACTCTGCATAAGATCCGGAACTATTCGATGTTATTCTTATTTTAGCTATCCCAGATTTATTTCCAGCGGTAATTTTTGCACGATGATATGTACTATTCATCATATCACCCTGATCTGGAACTACTGTAGCAATCTCGGAGTCACTAGAAGACCACGTGAAATTTCCATGACTTATTTGTACATCAGTAAAAGAATCATCTTGATTACTAAAGGACCTGGCACAAAGATACTCTACGTCTCCATATCCAAGAACATATCTTTCTATTTCACCATTTCCGCCATCTCCAGTGTAGAATCTATATCCACGTATCTGAATATTACTTGCATCTTCTACGGTCCATGTCATTGATGCTTGGTATTTACCATCATCAGAGACCGCAGTTATTGTAGTCTGCCCAACTTTCTTTGAATAGAACCAACCATCGTCCCCCTGATATACTATAGATGGATCTGCAATTTTCCACTGACAGGTAGGAGTAGGGATAGCATTACTTGGGAATATATATGCCCTAAGATATTCTTTTTTCCCAACCCAAGACCACTCTTCTTTAGGAAAAATCCTTAATTCTATATTTGCACTCATATCATATTATTTTAAAGATGATTGATAATACTTATATTGTCCACCAAAGAATATTACTGGAATGTCTAGATATACACTAGGGTCTGATTTACAATATATAATAAGTTCAGTGACGCCATGATTGCTTCCTCTGAATATCTTAAGTCCCTGTTCCGTCCCTTCGATGTGGTCTATGATTCCTGACTTAGTTATCTTCCAGGTAAAATCACAATTAGGGGAACCAAAGTCTGTTATAAGTACTTGCTCGCTCTTATTGGAATTATAGATAGCCCAGACTTTAAGGAGAAAATATGATGTCTGATAATATGATTTTTCAACATCAGTTCCATCAGAAAAACCTGGCTCTCTATGATCAGTCCTGAAGGGTACCATATAGGCATTAGGACTTAAGGAATAATATTTTCCTTCGTCGGCTGATTCTACTTTAACTTTAAAGGTTCCATATTTAGATTTATCCTTAACTCCGTAGATATCTATCACATATGTTCCTGGAGTATCTGGAGCTATGAAATTATTAAAGTAATAACAATTATTAACTCTTATGCTATTAGTAACAACAGGCTTCGATGTATCTGTTTCTCCTACCTGTCTAGAACCACTACCGGAACCTGATCCTCTAGAGCCTCCTCTTGGAGCATAAGATTTACTAGAACCTCCGGCAGTTACTACACTGTGATCGAAGTTATTTGTTCTAGATGTGTCTCCAATGCAGCTTTCTCTACACCAGATATATCCAGACCCCTTAACTTCAGCTGACGACATAGTAAATACCTGACCTGGCCGGACAGAACAAGATGACGGGAAAATCCAAAGACCATTTCCCATAATTCCTGATGTATCTGAACCAGGCTTATCAAACTTAAAGATAGTTTGTTTAGGTTGGTCAGGAATAACAACGGGAGTATCAATATCAGGGTCGTCAGTATTAATATTCTGTTCGACAAGTCCAGTATATCCATAACTAGTGGCATATACTTTAGAATGAGTAGCTAAGCCTCTCCAGTATGTATCATTTCCAGTAGTTTTTACAAGATAGTTACCGCCTAAGATATCATTAGGAAACTCTAAGACATCTATCTCAGTATTCTCGGTATCTTCAGGATCTACAATATATAGGTCATCATTCTTAGGACCAATAATTGCATAGAATGTTAATTTACTATGCTTATATACCACCTGTCTTGGCTCTGGAACATCTGCATATAATCTAGGAATCCAATATTCAGTAAGATTTGGAAGACCAGGGCGAGGACTAATTTTTACTATTATGTCACTTCCTCCAGAGGCATTACTTCCAAGGCTTATCTCATACGTAAAGTAAGGATCGTCGGGAGATTCACTACCTACTTTAATTGTAACCTCTTCTATATTATCTATAGCCCTGATTGAAGAAATTCGTAAAGTATGATAGACACCTCGATTACAGTCATCATATCTGAATAGGAATACAGGACATCCATCTTCCCTAAACATTGTGGTTGTTCTTTCTGTATCCCAATGCCAGGTAAGGTCTTCAGATAGTGTTGTTATTTCTAGAGGATAACTAGTATTTCTCTGACCAATTGAATCATATACCTCTGCAATAAATTCTGCATGGTATATTATATCTGATGTTTCTGGATCGAAGTTTGTTATTGTCAGAAGTTCAGCTCTAAGATGTTCAGAGTCGATGGATAAGACAAAATTTCTTGTTCCGCCGGGAAGTTCTGAGATAACAAGGCCTGGAACATTCTCTAGTGATACAATTTCTCTAGATATCAGTTTCCTATTGTTTCCTTCAACTTTATATGTTTCTTCTGTAGCAAACCCATAAAAAGTAATGCAAGGAGTGGCCATCTTAAAACCATAAACTGTTCCACTTTCTTCATCTACACCATCACAAAAGAGGTACAAGTCTGAATAATTTCTTTCATAGTAGTCTTTAGAAACACTCCGACCAGCCCAATCAAGACGCTTAAGATTCGCAGCCTTTGTCTTTCGATTAATTCTGAAGTATCTATACCAAGAGGACTTACTAATAAATTTTTTAACTCTCGATTCGATTGTTGTATTTATTCCCCTCAGTATATTTTCTCCTATCGCATAACCCCTGCTCTCTAGGTAGGTAATATTACTAGGCAATCCGGAAGTACTTATGTCTGCCATAGTATCTTCTGGAAATTCTATGTATATAATATTTCCACAATTTCCTAATCCTGAGTCAGAATCAGAGGAATCAAGAATCAGCTCCATTATATAGTCTCCGTCCGTCGAATATATCTCTCTTGGCATATTCACTATCCGACCTTCATAATAGAGTCTAAGAGTTTTTGTATCAGGCTCCCAAATCCCCTGGAGACCCTTTAGAATAATCCTAGAGTCAGGCCTTTTTAATATTTCTGGGTTTTTGTATTCTACTCTCATTACAAATAATATAATCTATTCTTATCATCAGTATAAAACACTAGGCCGCCAAAACCAGTTATAATCCTTGGAAGCTCTCGGATCGGTTCTCTTCTTCTATAGGAATCGAGGGGAGAACCAAGAATATTATCCGGATTTACCAAAGTAGCTCTTTCGCCTGGTTTTTCCTGACTATCAGAATCTTTTATTTTGTCAAAGTTTAAGTCATATCTCTTGCTTATAAACGTTTTCCCAAAGCCACAATAGACACAACAATCCCTACTATCTGGATTGTAATAGAGAATTGAGGAATCATTTAAGAAAGAGATATATGGAAGCTCTGACTTTAGTATATATAGTGTCATGGTTGGACCACAAATCTTATAATTTCGAATACTAGACTTTGATTCATTTTCTATAATAAACCATGGTCCAATTTTTCGATAAAGATTAATTACGCCCCTAGTTAAGTCAAGGAATGTTTCATTTATTTCAGGGACATACTCAGCAATTTGGCTAAAACCACTGACACTAGCACGAAGGTCTGTTATTTTATTTTGTATATCTAAGGGGTCTGAAATAGGAGATCCAAGTGTTTCAAGCCACCTGGAGTCAAGAGTATCATAAATTTTCTTAACTCCAGAGCAATTACACACTACATATCTCCCAGACAGATATAGAATTTCTGTATCGACTGAATTATATTTTCCGATAGGCCGACGTCCTTCCTTAGATATTGTATAAACTAAAGGATGACCCCAGTAATCTCTCTTAATCAGCGAGACTATATTATAATGGGTGGAAGTCCATGATTCTAAAACTATATCATCTCCTCCGTAATACCCTATCTGATGTGACTCGAACTTAGACCAATTGATATATGGGTTTACTATCTCTCCGTGCATAAGACCTATCCGAACGGGCTGACCTGATATCACCGATCTATCACCTAAGAAAGCAATATCATTGGCCCCTAGGTGAGGAGAGTATCTGGTAGTTGTTTTATCAAGGCCAGAAGTAAGGTCCCCCACTTTAAGATATCCTTGTATTGTTTCTTCTTCGAGAGAGGAAGATACATTAGATAGAGATATATCGAGAACTATATCTTGATCTATCTCGTCTAGCTCTGTTCTAAAGTTCAGATAGATATTTAAATTAATTGTATCTCCACCACAGATATCAGAGAATTTTGTATAACCTAAGACATCATCTCTAGAAGTTAGGTAAATCATGATATCGAATCCCCATGCCTTTTTCCTATTATATGATGCTTCCGGGTCTCCTTCTATATCAAGCCAGGTCAGATTATCTTTTCTATATTCATAATATGGCCCTTTCTTAGATTTTGAGATAACAAGGCCATTAAATCCTTTGTTCTTCTCGTCATTACTTAATATCTTAGAGGCAATTTCAGAAGCAGTAAATAACGATATATCTCCTAGTGCCTCTACAAATTCGACGCTATTGCAGACAAGAATTCTAGGACAATTATTTACAGCCTCAGGAAAACCTATGATATATGTACTGTATTTTTTAGAACTTGCCATAGGTCACTGCACATCTACTTATTATACATTCACTAACTCTATCTGATATAGGAGTTAATTCTAAGATTCCTGTTTCTGATGAATAAGTTGCTAAGACATCATTATTTATTTCCCCTCGAAAAGAATTACATATACATTCTACGACATTTGAATCTTTATTATATTCATACCTGAAGGCAGAAAATGTTATATCTCTATTAAAGACCTTAACATCGCCACCTCCTGGATTACATGTAGAATATTGTATAGTGACATCTATTCTTGCGGAAATATCAGAAATAACTGCATATCTCTTAAGTTCACTAAGATCAATGCAATTAGTGTAGAGGTCAGAATCAGAAGCAATCAAGTCGAATGATATAGATTTATTCAAGATATTAAGAACTCCTCTCGTTGTTCTGCAGAAAGATATAGTATTAATCCCTGACATGTTCTCACCAAATACTTCTTTATAGAGCGCCTCTACTTTATTTTTGATGGATTTTCTGTCAGCTTCATTGTGGTTAGGATTTGAATTAAACTTCTCTGGCCACATCTGAAAAAATGGATCTATTCTAATCTCACTTTCTATTATCTTCTCCCCATTCTCCTCTCTTACATCAGAAATACTTCTATATCCGGTATCAATAACGTCTATTACATCCTCCGGGTAATCTATATTTGTTGTCTGTTCTTCTGAAGATTTACAAGGAATATATACTCGATACATAAGTCTCTGAGAAGAAACTATATCAGATTCCGTCATAAATCTTCCGTCAAATTTTCCCCAACCCTTTTTTCTAAGCTTACTAAAAACTTCAGTCGCCTTTAGTGGTCTCTCGATTGATAAGAAATTTTGTTGATAATATTCTGAATCTGAAGAACCAGACATTATTGTATCAAAGCTGCTGAAATATACTTCATTTCCTCTGATTTCGCTTTCGTCCTTTCTAAACGGTATATCTAACTTTATTTCTTCTCCCATAATTTAACAAGCTTCTCTGCAGTATGCGTCTTTTAATATTAAGTCTTGACCTGGATCCACTACAAATTCTAAGTCAAAACCTCCTGTAGTACTCTTAATTACTAGACTTATACTATCACTTATATAATACGTCTTTCCTGGATCTGAATAATCTTCTGGTACCGACAAGTCGATGGAAGTAGTATAGGATGAAATTGTCTTACCACTAAGTTCCATAACAAGAGTAACAATTCTCTTTACTCCACCACTCTTCAACGGCAAGTTCTCATCGGAAATAAAGTATGCACCATTATTTCTATCACTAACAGTAATGCTCTTGTATCTAAATCCAGAAGTAGTCAAGACAGATTCATCTTTAGACATCTTTGCTCTAATTCTATCAAGCTCCTTTCCAATTAAGATAGCATCCCTCGATAGACAGCTCTTCCAATCAGTACTATCCATTGTAAGACCACTCGCTTTTTGTTCAGCATGACGGAAGAATATTAGTCCTTGGTCAGGGTCCACTAGCTCTTGTATTCTATGAAGAAGGCCAGTAGCACCAGATTTATAGGAATACTGACGAACAAATACATATCCTAAGTCCGTTGCCTGATACTTAGAAATCATATTTGAAAAACTCTGATTTCCACCGGTATCAAGACTGGATGAAGTACTAGCTGAAGCACTGCTTAAAGCACTTACTAGATTAGCCGAAGAGGACGACGATGATGATGTATTTCCAGTTTCCATACTAACGACTCTTCCTGGTGTGCTGGAACTTGAATTACCTGATCTTGTAACAGTACTTGAATGTGATCCACCTGATCTAGAATTATCTCTAATGACAACATAATCAGCAGGAACAGGAGCACTACCAGTTCCATTGGAGGTTACATTAGTTGTTCTCGTAGTGACTGAACTGCTTTCTGCATCTCCGGTCGTCGTTGTAATGTCTTCCTCTAGGGTAGTTATTGCATCGACTGGACAGATATTCATACATTTTCCGCAAAGATCACAGACGAGACTATTTATTCTATAACTATGTACAATCTTAGTCTCTACTCCGACTGGTGCACCACAAGAAGGACATTTCCAGGGTCCATAATATCCAGGAAGACAGGATGACGACTGGATAGCATACTTTTCTTTATCTTCTTGTGTATATACGTAACTACAATTACTGCACATCATTATCTCATCAGCCCCAGTCAGGTCAATAGCTTCTACCGGACATATTCCCGCGCAAGCTCCACATCCTATACACTTTGCTGGATCTATTCTTACATTTATTTGTGTAGTATTTTCAACACCGAAGGATATAAGACCAACGAGATTTTTAATATCAGCATAATCACGGGAGACTAAGACAACTCCATTATTGAAATTTGGAGAAGTTATAAGGTCGTCTAGAATATGCCCAGTACTACTAAGCTTTTCCCTGACTCTATCGCTAAGCTGTCCCCCTAATGATCCATCCGATTCTATCCTAAGACCAATAATTCCATTATCTCCAAGTCCAAAATAAGAATCTTGTAGAATCTCATTAAGAACACGAGAGGAGATATACAGGTCATCAGAAGCTTGTGGATCATTAACTATGCTATAATATTCTTCCAACGATCTGACCATATTTCCTGGATATTCTGTAAAATAGTCTTTGTTTCCGTATGGTATAATTCCCATAACTCCCGAGGCTTTGCATATATAGATTTGGTCACCAAAGACTACAAAATCTCCTTTTTCAAAGACTAGTTTATCTGAATAACTCCAAATACCTCTGACATTTGTATCGTTTATTATCATACTTTAATATCTATTATTAAATCTATAGTGACTGATTTAACTTGCAATTTATAAAGGTCGTCCCCATCTCTATCAAGGTGCACTTCATTTCTATGTCCGCCTCCTGGATGATACCAAGAAGCTTCAGAACCATTGAAACTAGCATGCTGCCATTCAGACCATTCACCATAGTCAAGTCTATATTTAATCATAAGTTCACTAGGTCTAACACCTGTCCTAGAAAAGACACCAGACCTATAATCTTCTGTTCGAATGACATCAAAGACTGGATACTCTATATCAAAATCGCCGGAATTAGATACAGTAACTTTCTTATAGCTCCAACCAGGGATTAAAGTATACTTACATGTTTCATAATCTACTTTATCCTCATGAAGAATAATGTCTGAGATCATATTAGAACTGGAGAAAACTTTAACCACCGGCTCCACCTCAGATCCACCAGTTTCCCATGTTTCTCCTGGCACTGACTTTTCATACTCCAAGGTGAATTCAAGCTTTTCTATAAAACTTTCGAATGCATCGTCGGCCTGTTTCTTAGTTAGTCCTGTACCCGGCGCTACTTTTAATCTTATGTTGTCAATAATAGAACAATCTAAGGGGTCGTCTATTACTATATTCTTCCCGGGAACCTCTAAGTTGAAGGAATCTATATTATTATTCCAAGTAAGTTCATATTTTCCTTGATATCTTTGAACTATAAAATCTGGAATACGAATCACAGGAGATAATGGTTTCTTCTCAAGTCTAAGCTCAAGAACTCTGCCTCTAATATTTCCATTTGCTTTCTCTTTTGGGTCCCATTTGACGTAGAAAATATAGTACCTCTTCTCATCCAAGTCTACATTCTCAGTCATCACAACTCTAGATATTGTTTTATCCTTTCCTAAGCTATTTACATTAGCTTCGGTGGGAATATATCCAGGTTTAGGATATACCTCGAAGGCTGATTCTTTCTGATAATCTGGAACATTTATCTTAGCCCCTGGGACTATTTCTTTTGCATCCTGACACTTAACTATAAACCAGGATGTATAGAAATCGGTTGTTCTATCTTGAAGTACCCATTTTCCAGAATATTCAGGGGTATTTCCACAATTATCCTGACATAACGATACCCAAAGTTTTCCATCGTATCTTGCTATATCTCCAGGCCCATATCGTCTCCATGCATTATACATATTTCCAGAGTCTAATTTTGCCTGTTTCCTTAGTTTCTCCTCTAAGATTGGTTTAGGACGAGAATCAAGAGAACCAAGATAACTTCCTGATGCTAGGTCAAATTTATGTCCCTTTATAGTTTCACCGGTCTGAGTCGGATCTTTTGTTTTTTCAGAGAGAAGAACATCATAGGAGGGTTTATTTCGTAGTGGTTCATATAATTTTAACCAAGCATTATATGAAACCTGTAAATTCTTCTCTCTCCTCTGACTTACAGACAAGAATACAACCTTGCTATCAAATCTTTCAGAATATAGTTTCCAATCTAGGTCGATATCTCTCTGGACATCTCCTATAAAGTATTCTGATTTAAAATTATTAGACCATCTTGGAGTACCTGATAGCTCGCCAGAACATCCAAGATAGAAGGATATAATCAGATGTTCTCTATACTCATTAGAATATCCTAAGTCGGCATCATAGATCCCTGAAATTTCTGATGGTTCTATATTGCAATCATAAAGCTCAATCTTAGATATTCCAGGACCTGCCGGAAATGTATAAATCTCCTGTGTACTAGTCTGGAATGATCCGAAGAACTTAATCCCAGACCTCCCCGACATAGAAGTATTAGTAGGGATTATATATTTTCCTATGTCTTTAAATTCTCCAGTTCCTATCCAGGTACCAGAAGAATTTCGAAATAAAGTATCAGCCATTCCCTCTGAAACTGCTGGCAATATTCCGTCTGGGTTTGGAAAGTACTGAAGACCATACTCAAAGAATCTATAGTCAACCCCAAGCTCTCCTGCATCATATCGAATTTCTTGTGCCTTCCCGGATGTCCTAAGAAGAGCTTGGGATGCTGAATCTAATGTATTCCAGAGATTCGGGACATCTAAGGGCATTGCAGGAGACTTATAATACACTGCAGTTAGGATTTGCCCAAGTTCAGATTTTTTATTAACTACTACCCTCATCTCTTTATTATGGTTAAGTTATATGTTTTTATTTTCCCAGAGCCGTGAAGTTCTATAAGGTCACGAAGTCTAAGTACCTGTGGTTTACCCTGAAATTTATATGGATCTGGATCATCAATTATCTCCTCACCATCATCATCTTCGTCTGGAACTATTATTGTTATATTATTTCCTCCAGTTCCACCCAGATATAAAAGACTCTCGAGAAATCTAGTAAAAGCTTTTCTAAATTCTACTGTATTATCAAGAGCACTGTCTAAGATTAATGATAGACTAAGAGTTTCTCCATCATATATAACATCACCACTTCTTCTAAAACCAGGGAAGAAGCGGTCCATATAATCAAAAACCTTAGCTGTCCCCTTTACTGAATAAAACATCCTAGTTATATAATCCAAAACATTTTCATAATCGGCCTCTGTTCCTTCTAATTCCGGACCTACTAATGTTTCTACAAAGTCACGGACAGGGTCAATATCTAAGCTTGAATAATAACTCTGAAAAGTATTCTCAGTGTTTTCGTAGTACTCTCCCTGATATTCTTCATACATCTTAACTAGTTGTTGAAGAATAGGAAGTTCCATAAGGTGTCCTTGACTTTTTATATAACAAAAATTCATCGTGTAATACTTGAATTAATAACAACTTCTATTGAATAGTAATAGGGAAATCCATCGACAGTTTGATACCTCCTTGTTGAATCTGTGCTCTCAGCTACGCTTCCTGGGAGAGTCTTAATTCCAACACTTCTGACAAGTCGTACTTCTGGAATTTTAGACAGAGTGGACATAATTTCACTCCTGACTTCATTCTCAACATCACTAGAATCTGGCAGATAGACATTAAATTTATATTGATAGGGATTTATAATTTCTTCCACTTTAATGTCTAGGTCATCAAGAGCACGATAAAGTTCAACATCGATAGTTAGGACCTTTCTAATTTCTGGTGCCTTCCTAACATCGATACTAGAACTGATATAATAAGCTTGATGTCTGCTGGTAAAATTTAAGATTTGGTCAGTGGTTAGAAGATTTGATGCACTCCTAGGAATATACCAGATGATGACATATTTTCCGAGGTATGAGCATGTTGTTCCGTTGGTTCGTACATGCTCTGGATACATTTGCTCCAAGAGTCTTCCCATATCTGTATTACTGCGCACGATGGAATTTATATATCTATCGCGGGATGCATTGTAGTGGATAGATTGAAGTTCCTCTCGTGGTGTTTCAGGGATAATAACAAGACCGGAGTTATTTTCTTCATTTTCTCCATTCTCCGTTCTGTATATATGATGAGCTGGATATATATTATCATCAAGAATATTATGAGCGTCGAAGACTGAGACAGGAATAGGAAGTATTTCCATTCCTTTGATAGATATTCTCTTAAGCTCATTCTCCTGATATTTATCCAGACTTGTAAGCTTGAAGTATGTAGCACGTATTTTATCAGATAGTTCTAAGTCCTCTGAAAAATATAGACGACTACCAAAACCAGGAAGTGTTAAGTCATAGATAGCTGGCTCGAGGAGACCTGATTTATAATTCATTTTTCCTAAGATGTGCTCGCTGAAGATTCGTGTTGCCTGCCGTATTTCCCAGTTCTCTAGGTCTCCTGCAGTCTGTCCTGATTTTGCTACCTCTACATACATATCATTTGAAAGTCCGGTCTCTGGGATATCAAAGTAGTATTTATTTTTCTCAGAGATTGTATATTCCCGGTCTGATACTTTGGACTCGGCAATAAAACCATAGATATAGTATGACTCGGCATCCTGAGAAGAAGAATTTTTTAGAAAAGGATTTACTGTCAGGATGTCATTATCTAATCCTTCAGAAATTCCTAGTCCTTCCACACGTTCATACTTATCATACTCCTCTACAAGATTGCTCATATCGGTTTCTGAAATACTCCCTAGATAGTAGACTTTAAAATTACTAGAAGATGCTATTTCTTGGTATGGCTTAAAGACTTGATACTTGGTAGGTCTGACATGAAGAAGAACTCTAGGACATGAACCACGAAAGACTGAGTACATATTATTTACACAGTGCTGTATCTTAGAGTTCATTAGGCTCGCACGTTCTAGGGAAGCTTCTTGCATGTAGGTTATATTTTCAACTTCTTCGATATAAGTTGCATTAGATAAGAGTTGTACAAGAAGCTCCACACTGTCTCCACGATAACCAAGGGACTGTGCAATTTCTCTATATATGTTTCTATAGTCTTGTAATGATCTCATAATTAGTATATATTAACTTCTATATCGTCCACCAAAGTGCCGGCCGATATTTGTAGTCTCGCTTTAGTTGGTGATATAATTTCTAGTGATTCTACTTCTAGCTTCATGGATGAGCCAGAGAATCTAGAATTAACTTTTTGAACTAACCGGGAAATGCGAGACTCTAGTTCGGCCGGTAATTCATCTTGATAAGTGCCCTGGAGATTAAAATCAAAACCATAGTCAGGAGCACCAGGTATATCTCCAGGGAAAATTTTAAGGTACAATTTAAAGAGGTCAATTAGATATTCTTCAATCCGATTTGTACCTCTTCCTCCTGATAGTAGGTATTTCATAGAAGTTCTGCTTGTTTACGATATTTCTTATCCCCCCAAGACTGGACGAATGGAAATGCCACAGTATCTATTGCAAAGGCTTCCATTAGCGCTTGAAGAAGAAAAAGCTAAAACATTTGCCATAGAATTAGGCTCAATATTAGCAGCGGACCCAGTATATAAATCCAAAGTCCAATATAATCCGCCCGTTCCTGAGCCTTGAAGAGTAGTTCCATATTCCTCACCATCATAGTATCCAGAGAGAGGGAAAACTACAGAATTTCCATTCCCCAGAGAAGTAACTACAGCACAATTAACCCCATTAGTGGTAGTAAATTCTATAGAAGTATTATTAGAATCAATGAGCTCACTACATTGATCTACTGTAGGAATATGCCAACCGCCATTCCAAGTTTGAGTTGCAGCATCATATCCCGGATTGAGTCTGCCGTGTTTATCAAAGAGATTCTCATTATTATACATATCTCCTAAAGTAAACGATTTATATCCAGAATAAGACCAGCTCTGTCCCCACGAATAATAATATCCAGAATCAGTGGCAGTTGAAGCACCGAGATTCATAGTAGCCCAAAGTGTACCCGATGGAAGTCCTAGATCAACGTAGTCATAACCATTGGGAGTCATATTTACGTACTCATGAAAATAGACCTGACCGGTATCAAGGCATAGTGCAGCAAAGGGCTCAATATTTGGATTAAAAGAATCTAGAGCCTGTGCAGCACCACCTACCCAGTACTGATATGCAGTATTGGTTTCAAATTTTCTTAAATATTTCATATTAATAGTTTTTATTTTGGTATGATGGGCGAGGGCGGCAGCAATACATGAACATAGTTCTCTCCACCAATGACAGGACGAATACTAGTTCCTAAGTATCTTGGAAATAAATTCCTTCCCCTATTATCATTGCTAACTCCTGTACTTGACATTCCTAAGAAACAATTTGGATTATAGTTAGTAGACATATCTGCAGATTGAAGAATAAATTGATAGGTATCGTTAGATAAAGAACTATCATCCATGACGCCCGCCTCTGGAATATATAGCAAATTTCTGAAAACCATATAATTATCAGAATAAGTAATGTCGCTAATGTTGGAACCAAAATACTCATAAAGTTCCTGTAATTGATATATAGTAGGAATATGCCATCCACCTCCCCACAGGACATGAGCTGCATCATCTTCTAAGTCAAGCCTAGTTTTATCAAAGGCGCCAAGGTTTTCATCATAACAATACTCGGTTAAATTATCTTCTGTTCCAAAAGCATAATTTTCCCACGTATAAGAAGATTTGGGTTCCGTCTCTCCCCATGCAAAATAGAAGCCTGGATCAGTGACACTTGAAGCACCAATATTCATAGTAGCCCATAATGTTCCACTCGATAATCCTAGGTCGATATAGTCATGACCGTTGTTGTTTACAAATCTATTAAATATAACCTCCTTCGTACCACTTAGATAGGCAACATTAGGAGTAACCCACGAATCACTTTGTCTCCATGTATTATAGTCATTCATGGTTTGTAGTTTCTTAGCGTATTTCATCTATCTCCCTCCATTTTTAGGTTAAAATTAGAAGAGGATACAACGGTCAAGTCATATCCTCTTTAGTATTCTTAGTATATCGTTAGTATTAATTCTGGTATCCTAGTTGGTGGATTTTCTTCGGCGGGTGCATCAAAGACTTCAACTTCGACCTCTTCCATATTGCACCTAGATTCCAGTGTTGCAATCATAGTTTCCTTCTCAATGTGTATCCGAAAACCACTACAACACCCTCCTCCATAGTACCAGGTATCCTTTAGTATGATTCTATATATTGCTTCCGGGACTCGTATATCCTGTGCCCCTGAAATACAATTATCTGGAATTCTTATTATTTTCATAATTAAATTTTCCTATTATTAAATCTGAGCTCATTTTAGCAGCGTTGTTCATTCCTTGGTCTATAAAACTTTCTAACTTATTTATAACTTTTCTTCCTAGAAATAAAAGTTGATAATTAAAACTAGGCTTTCCTGATATTGTTGGGGATGCAAAAGTTGGAGACAAGGATATAACTTTTTGCGCATATTCAAGACCATCTATGTCATCAATATTAACAATTTCCCTATAGTCATTAACAAAAGTATAAGTGCCCTCTATCATTTTCATCAGCATTGTTCTTACTGATATATAAGGATCAATATTTTTTATAGAATACTTAATATTATACTTTACCCCAGAACAAGAAATACTCACAGTTCTAATATCTTTTCCATTAATTATATTATTAAGCAAGATATCGTATTCTGTTTCAGATACTTTTTCTTGTCCGATTACTCTCAGTGTTTTATAATACTCTAAATAAATATCAGTAGCCTCTTTGGATATAAACCTAATTGTGTGCAGTATATCTAAAAATTCATTTGAATATCCTGAATATGCGCCAAGAAAATGGTACTTATCTAAGAGTACGTTATTTATATAATCCTCAGTATTTATATAACTATAAGATGTAGTGACTCCTTTATAGAATATCTCTTTTATTAGTTGTTCAAAATTTTCAAGAACCCCTATATCCCATCTTTTATTATAATTCTCAAACTCTTTGACAATTTCATCACTATACCTAAACCACTCAGAGTCTTTAGATAGCCTTAGGTGATCGAATTTATTATGTAGCGTGGTTTCCAAATCTCTAGATCCGTGCTTAATAGTAGATAAAAGCTTATATCCGTAGTTATGTGTATTATATTCTTTAGCTCTTGACTTATTAAAATCATCACTGCAAAATCCTATCTTAAGAATATCATGATAAATATCACAATCATCTTTATAACAATCCTGTAATAAATATACCATACTATTTCTTTTTTACAATTTCAAACCCCTCAATTCTCTTTCCATCTACTACAAATGCACATCTCTTTAGTTCGAAGTAATTTTCCAAATCGGTGGCTTTTGGTGCTTTACTATAGTTAGCAGATTGATAAATATTCTTCAAAGATTCCTTAATATCCGCCTTACTATACCTCTCTCCTACATTAAAACTCGATAATATTGCCGAATCTATAGTTCCTCCTCTATCTATTTTCATATTATCAAGCTCTTTTCTCACTAGTGTAATATTATATCCTAATGATTTTAATTTTTCTGGGCCAAAGATCTCATAATATGTTTTATATTCAAGTGGGAGTTTAGCTAAAACATAACATCTCTCTAAGTCAGTTAGTGGAGCTTCACAGACTGCCTTCATCTTAGCGTAGAAGCCAGATAAATTATCAAAACCCGCTAAGAAAATATTAATATTTTCATCATTGGAGCTTCCATCCCCTAAAGAACTGTCCATTAAAGAATTAATAACCGAAGCATAGGTTCTATAATCCAGTTGCTGAATTTCAAATGCTCTTTGCTCTGCTACCCACACTATATTATTAAATACTGGAACTAAGTCTTTTCCATTATGCATATTAACAGCTACATAATCATATTTATAGTTTGCGGTTTTAGCTAGATACAAATAACTTTCAGCTACAGAGTGCCTAGCGTCTTCTCGGGTATCAGAATAGGAGTTTAGTATGTCATCTGTCCTCTTTATTTTCTTTCTTATAGTCTCAGCAAACTCTTCTTTTGTCATAACTTTACCGGGACTAAGGGTTTTGTAATAAAATTCAGCACTATTTTTCCAGGGATTTTCTTTGAGTCTCTGCCTTCCTAAAATTTGTGGAAGATCTAACCGAATATCTACAACCAAAGTTTTTATATTGGCATCTGAAAATACAAAGGATCTAGCACAAGTAGAGTAGAAATCAGCTCCTAGATAAACTGTTCTTGTGCAAAAAGTAAACATCTTATGTGGTTGACCTTTTAATGGAACCTTGCCTATTTCAAACCCAGACCCAAGTCTCTTTTTTATTCGAGACTGATTTTTTGATGTCTTAGCACAAAGGATATTGCACTGTTCAGGAAGAAGCTGCGTAGCTTTTATTATATCACAAATATTTTTAACTGAATTGACATATATAACTGCTTCCTTAGATTGAACAGTTTTTATTTCTCCGTCAATTGCAACATCTAATTCTTTGAACTCTCCCCTTTTGTAAGTATTAATTATCCTAGCTGCTGTTCCAATGATAGACTGTGTTGATCTAGATTTTAAGTCAGCCTCTACAATTCTTAATGGGTCTTTTGCTACCCAGTCAAGTTCAAAATATGGAAGATTTTTAAATTCATCAAGCTGCAATAGGTATCCCTCTAACATTGGCGTTGCAGAAACATAACATACTTTTTGAATATCTTGAAGTTGATATACAAAAGTTAATTCTGTATCAGACTTAAAAAGCGCATCGCTAAAAACGCTCTGCATTTCATCGATTACGATATAGAAAGTATCAAAGACGTTTTTATTAATTAGATATTGTTTTACCAATCTAAAAGAGTCATAAGTAACAAGAATCTTAGCAGGAACATCTAAAAATATACATCTATCAATATAGCTATTTAAATTTTGTTCCATCTCCTGTAGCTTTCTTTGTTGCTCTCTCTTCTGTTCTTTTAGATCTTCATTATTGACCACAGCTACATCTTCTATCTTACTATCTTTGGTGATATCTTTATCAACCTCAACAACATTATCTAATTCATTTTTAAAATAAAAGACTGTATCTGGATGCTGCTCTTGTTTGTTCTCAAGTAGTATTTTTCTTGGAGAACAGAGGATTACATTTAGATTAGAAGTAATACAGTATTCAGTAAATCCACAACCTGGTATTCTTTTATTCAGGATGTGAGGAAAATTAAAATCAGATAAACTATAGTCTCTCCATTCACTGATATATCTGATTCCTTTAGGTACAATAATTTTATTATCTTCTGTAATTTCTAACATAATTGAAAATATTGTTAAATTTATTCACAGTTGGGAGGCGAAGCGTCCTCAACTGAATTCTTCTCAATTATAAGAAATTAACGTCAAAATAACAGCAAAATGTGGTATTTTTATATAACGAGTTGCATAGAAGTATATAAAGGTATCTAATTTGAAAAAATACCACACTTCATAATCAAAGAAATCTACGACATCTGTACAGCCCCTGCGAAGCTGAGATGGATGCGAGAGTATCGAGTATCCATCTAGTGTAAGAAAATTTCTCTTACTGAACGGACCCCATACCTCCCTCTCTTGTCCTTCTTCGTCGACTATGTCTCCTCGAAGTCCAATTCACTCCAGGTCCGTTCTGCGCCTTCGGCTTCTTCCTTGAATGAATTCTGTATCTTCTGGATATGGGAAAAAGAGAAAGATTGAGTTGGCTTTTCAATCTTTCTGAATGCTCTTTTCTTTTTCTATTGTATAAAAGATACTAACTCCTACATTGGTATCGTTATATTCAAAGTTATATCCTGCTTTTATATCGTATCTAGTTTCTTTATATATTATCTCAGCTATATAATATCCTGCATATAGTAATCTAATCTCATCTTCTGGAAGTACTATTGTTGTCCATAATCCACTACTTTCTAGAATATACTGATGCTTTTTTACCAATCTACCTCTAGATAGTTTACCTCTTAGAATTCTTTTAGTGGATTCTAGACTTCCATATACTTCTAGACTTTTTCTTATTTCTCCTATGTCTCCTTCCTTAATTGCTTCAATAAGATTCTTCACAACTAATAACTCTTCTATATAATATATCAGGAGAATTAATATTTTCTCTTATTACTATATCTGTTTTATCATTCCATAAGGTTATCTGATCTAGTTTATTAAACCTATCATAAGTAACTCCCACAAAATATTCTTGAATTCTGAAAGTAACTACATATGGAAATAAAACATTTATCTTACTAATTTCAACGTAGTAGTTATGTTTCTTTTTTAATATCTTTCCGCAACATTGATAACCTCCAATATTAGAATAATGATTTCTCTCTGTAAAATTATTATAGTACTGGAAGTATAACCAAATTCCCCAAGGATCATCATATTTAATAATCTCTGGTAGCTCGGTTATATTAAAAGACCTAAAAGTTTTTCCAGGATGTCTGACAAAGAAATCATTAGTAGCCCTCACCGTTCTCATTTATTTACTAGCTTCTACTAGAACTAACTTACCCTGTTCTTTACTATACGTCACATAAAAGTATTCAATCAATCCACCTTCAGTATTGTAAGCATAGTATAGAATAAAGGATAATTCATGGTCTCGATAATGTATAGATAGTGCTGTATTTGTATTATACCTTCTGAAGAAATATTCAAAATCACTACTACCAAGGAGACTTTGATAGATTATACAGTTGTGGGCCTTTTTTATAATCCTTCCCCTACATACCAAGACACCAAGCTCTTTATATGGCTCAGGGTGGGATGGAAGATAAACACTACAGTCAAAATAGTTCCAAACTTTACCTATTTCTTGTAGATCTTTTGTTCCCACTATGTCTATCATTTCCTTTATTTTCATCATAGATAAGAATTCAGTCATTATCTTGGAAGGCTATAGAAGTTTCACCCTCTATAACCTTTATTTTATATTGTGGTATGTATGTTATATCAATACTTCTATTAGGACCACATATTAGAAGTCGTATTGGTTTTATTTCTAAGTCAAGCGTATCTTCATGATTCACCACAACTACATCAATATTTAAATATATAACTCCAGACTTCTTTATTATCTTTTTTATGTCAAGCAGCGGAAAGAGGAAAAGATTATCAAGACCAGCGAAGATATGTTTTTCTGGACATTCTATTAAGATGTCTATTCTTTTACCATAGGAATCTTTTATCTGGTCTACAATCTTTTGCTCTTTAAAATAATTATATATCTCTTCTTCGGACATCTTTAGTATCTCTCTAGCTTTCATCGCTCGGATAGTAGTAACGAGTGTCCGTTGTTTTTATTAGTAGATTACCACGATATATTGTTTTATTATCTTTAGAATCGCTAACTATTAATCCGTCTAGCTTACCTTTCATAAATACTACAGTTATCGTACGTCCAGGTCCTATAAGTTTAACTGAGGATGGCTGGACCTGGAGATTAAGTTCTTCTGTATATATAATAGCAATCCCAGACTTCTTTATTATTTTTCTCCCTCGAAGGATATTTTTTCCAGGGTCGACATATATTTCTGGTCCTTCTAGGTTAAATAATCCAAGTAGCCGAGATGGGTCTGAATTTTTAAAGTATTTATAGATTTCAGCCTCAGGAAGCCATAAAAGTTCTCTAATTTTCATGTAATAGATTGTAATGAAAGGTTATTTTCAAGGCAGTAAAAAATTTCGTATAGAGTATTAGAACTAGTATAAGAGAGATAGATAGAAGCTTTTGATGTATATATAATTATCTCTTTTCCAGAAATTTCAAATAAACCTATAGTATTCTTCTTTAAGATTCTAGATTTCATTGATTGAATATGCATAATATCTTTCCAAATTCTCGAGGGCTGAAATCTATGTAATCTGTTCATAAGGAATAATTTAAAGTCTCTATTTTTATCTATTACTAGGTTTTGTATAATTTCTTCAATCTTTAAGGGCCCAGAATTATTAAAGTTCATTCTTCAGGTATTCTAAGATTTTCTTCTTCATCTCCACTATATCCTTCACTATTTCCTCTGGACTTCCTTCTGCTTTTATTTCGAGACGTTGTGAAGCCAGTGGGTCGGGGGAAGAACATAGGAGGGACATAACTTCTATTTTCTTGTCTTCAGGAATATCAAAACTTATAAAATCTAATTTCATATCATAAATAAGGAAATAGTAAAGAGTCACCAGAGAATCTTATAATATCAGTTTCATTCCAACTAGTCCTCCCCACCAAGAATCTTCGTCTGGGGATGTAATTTGTCCTACTTCTTTAAATCCAAGTTTTTCGTATATATGTCTTGCGTCTGGTGATATTCCTGGTACCTCTAGCGTTAATACCTTGTAGCCTTTATCTTTAGCAAATTGTATAACCCAGTGTAATATTTTTTGAGCATAACCGCGGCCTCTATATTTTTCATCAACTTCAATCCACATTACATTTAGTTCACTCTTAGACATTTCAGTTAGGTCAAGACTTCCGATATTTTTATTATTTTCTACAATATTATAGTCTGCCACGGTTTCTAATTCCCTAGCGTCTTTTATTTTGAAAATCTTAATTACGGCTTTTACTATAAACGAAGTCACATGTTTGGTCCACCAGGAATCTTTAAATTTTTTAAGAACTATATCTCCTAAGTTTATTTCCTCTGGCGATTCTGTTCTAAAGCTACATAGTCTTTGTCGTAAGATTATCATAACTTAGTCTGTATTAGTTTCTTTTCTTTTTCAAGGAACGTTATTACTTCTTCGTTTTCATCATCTTCCCAGTATAGATTCTTTTTCCAGTCGCTGATGTCATAATTAACCTCATCTAGGAGAGCTTTTTTGATTTGAGAAAACATAACTCTTCTTCCGTTCTTTCTGGCCTCATACGCCTCGAAACCTTCATCTATCCAACACTTATTTTTAGTATCATAACTAAAACTAAGCCTCTGTGGAGTATATATGACCTGTTGTATAATATTTGGATTAGATTCGTCAAAATGTGGATAAGTTCTTACACACATATATTCGTCCCCGTCTCCTAATCCTGGATATATCTTGCTTATTTCGAGCTTGAGAGCTTTAAATCTTTTATATTCGAGAGGAAGTTTTGATTCCATTTCCTCGGTTTCCTTTCTTTCTCTCTCCTTTCGCGCTCTATTTTCTTCAGCCCACCATCCTTCAGCCTCTTCGTAAGTTTTAGATCCAGGGATTAAAACTTTATTTACTTTCTCAATAAAGGACTTGAAACCATATTGTTTTTGTCGTAGTATTATCATATCATTTTAAGTATTAAAAATATAAGAAGAGACTGGGAATATAATACAAATGAATATTAATATTTAGTCTCTTCTTATATGGAATCTGATTTCAAATTTTTTGCCTCAAGGTTAAGGATTTTATGCCTCCGGAAGCGCAAAATGTAGTATTTTATTCTATATCTTTAGTGCTCTTTTTAGAGGATTGATTATTTCTTTTTCTACAATCTTTTGTCTATCCTCATCCATGTATCCTAGATCTATTTCAGTCTTTATACATTTCTGAATATCTTCTAGTAGGTCTTTTTTATACTGAGGAATTGTAGTTTTTCTTATTAATCCTTTTTCATTATCATAGGGAATATCGGTTACATAAAAGCAATTTTCTACTTTATTATATACTAACTCCCCTCCACCTAAGCAAGAAATCCAATCATCAGAATCAAGTTCATCTCTAACCCTGAGTGTTTCAAATTCTAGACGTTCTTCATCTACCAGGTCACACTCAAGTCCCATCCAATCTAATATTATTCTGTTATCATCAAGTTTAAAACATATATCAGAAAGGATCTTATAATTGGTAATAAAATCATTAAGCTCTCTAAGTTTTGGATATTTCTTTAGTAGCTCAGAAAGTTTGTATGGTTCATTAAATACCCTCCCAGGCTTTTTTGGTTCAGGTTTTGGTTTAGGAGTGATTGGTGATTTTGTGGTGGTCTGGATTTTTTTGGATTTTTTATTATACTTCCCTCCCTTCTCTTTTTCATAATAACTCTTTGCACCATATAAAGCCCCCATCAATCCAAAGGCTATTGAGGGAATTATAAAGGGTTTCACATTTCCTACTATTCCACCCATTGCTAGGAGAGGAGCGGCAAGCCCAGCAGTACGGAGACCAACTTCTTTTAGGAATTTATTTTTGCGTTTTATTATCATATTCTAGTCCGTAATGTTCTTTAAGGTACTCCAGATCTCGAAGTATTTTTTCTTTCTGGGATTTTCTCTTTTCTATCATTTTGGTCTTAGGATTAGAAAGGAAATTTAAGATATATTGTTTAGCCATTACGATACTTTCTGGGGTAAATACTAAAATCTTAAGTCCATTCCAGTCTTTTTCTTCAAATTTAAAGTCTAATTTAATTCTAGGAACTTTATTTATATTTGGAGTGAATTCTAACTTAAGTGCGTGTTTTTCATCAAGACTTAGATCAGGAAATTCTATATCTAGGTCATGAAATTCTCTTCCTATATCTATACCATTGAGATATAGCCCATAACTTCCGCTATATATAAATCTACCAACCCCTAAAGAATTAAGATATTGATAAGAATCTTGAATTATTTGTTCTATTTCATTCATATCGATCCGGTCTTGTTCTTTTATATTCACAGTATGTTTTATCTAGTTGCTCTTTTGTCAACCAAAACCCACCATTTTCTAAGTATGAATTATATATAATTTTTTCATAGGAATGCTTTTCATCGAGACTATTAAATAGTGAATCAAAAAGCCTAAGATCGTCCACCGTCATTCCTAAGTAGTTGGCAAATTCTGGAACTAAGAACTTTCCAACTTTCAAAGGAACATTAAATTCCAGCGTTTCTTTAATAAAATCTTTTTTACTCATGTTCCTGTAGAAAAACACATCTTTTTCATCTTTTCTCATATTGAGGACATTGGTTTCTTTTATAAATTCTGGAAATCTGTCCATTATACATAATTCGTCCTCGTCTTTTAAATAATAGTCCTCATAGTCTTTGAAAAAATACGAGGACCCAATTTTATATGATAGTATTGGTTTCATTATTTAATGTCTGACACAAGATAATACAAAATGTTCATCATTACAGTCTGGACTATACTCACAGCTTTCATCGAAGTCTTGGTTAAGAAATGCATATATCGGGCAGCAACCTGCGTTGTTGCGTCTATCTTCAAAATCATCTTCTACTGCCATACCACTAAGAATGTTAAAGTCGATTGTTCTGGTTAGTGCATAAACATAATTTCCCATAGAATTAATATTCCAGTCCCAGAAGTCGTCGTCTGGGTTATAGTCAACATTTTTCCACAAGTAAAATGTTTCTCCATTATACTGCAGTACTTCATTCATATACATAAATCCGTTACCTGCCTCGGGTACATAACATTCACTCTCCCACTCCTGCCAGTGTTGACACACATCATATTCAAGAAGAGTTTCTGGATAGTCATCAATCCATATAACGAGCTCACTTTCCCACCCACTTGGAATACCACTAGGAGAAGGTCTCAGCCATCTTGTAGGGTGTGGAGATTCAAATTTTCCTATATTTGCTACTCCATATAACCAATTATAAGTGTTATTTGAATTAACTGAGTCTGCGTCGCTTTTTACATAATGTAAATTAGTACAATTATAAAACATCGATTTATAACAGTAGCTAGAGAGATAGCGTGCCGGAAGTTCTGGAGCTCTTTCTAAAACTGTACATCCATTAAACATGTCTTGATAACAATAGGTTTTTAGGGTTGTGGCTGGTAATTTGGAAGGAGCAGATAAAAGCGAAGTGCAGCCTTGGAACATTGCGTTATAACAGTAATTTCCTATTGTCGTTGCTGGAAGTTCCGGAGCTTTAACTAATGATGTGCATCCATTAAACATATACGAACAGGACGAACTTCCAACAACTCCTTGAGGAAAAAGTGTATCTTGTACTTCTTTCAGCTCTTGACATCCCTCAAACATGCCCATGCAGACTTCTGCATGTGACGCTGACTGAGCCGCTATTTTTGGCATTCTCACCAGTCCGTGACACCAATTAAACATTCCTTCATAACACCCCGTAGCTAGTGTAGTTGCTGGGAGTACTTTTGGTGGATATACTAGGTAAGTACAATCATAAAACATATAACTATAGCAACGAGGGCCAACTTCTGCAGGCAATACTAAGTTACTTGCATCTACTATAGCTGTAGAATCTTGAAAAAAGTAACGAAATGCTGAATAACTAAGAGTATAAGATGAGATATAGATATTATAAAACTCCGTAGAATCTATCATAGACATTATATTTCCACAGACCTCAAAACTTCCGTTATCTGCACAAATTCCCCACATCCATACATTCTCAGATTGATCGTCTATGTAGTAGCAGTCGTTGTCACCAGCAAATGATATAGTATCTCCACTATTTAGTTGCCAATAGTATTCACCACTGTTCGATTCCATTGTTAAAACGCCCCAATTCCCACCATTTACAGAGAAAAATATGGTTCTCTCATATTCGTCCGTCGGGCCAGAAGATACAAACCCGACTTGGCTATTATTTTCAAGCGCTTTAAAAGTAAGAGGGCAGTGATAAGGATTTAATTTAGTTTTATTATAATCAACCTCTTCGCTCTCATTACTATAACAAAGCCAAGGAGAGTCTAGTCCTACTTTTCCGGTTCCTCCAGTGCCGTAGTGAAAAACTGCGTCTCTAGAGTCATCATCATTAAACCATCTTATATGTATCATAATGCTATTTTTATAATTTAATTTTAGCGAACCATGGAAGTGATCAGCCTCCATGGATCAAATATAGAGACAGGACCTCGTAGTTTCTCGAGCCAACTACTAATATCCTGGGAAAGTTTATCTCTATTATTTTTTATAATTTTTACAATTTTTACAAGCCCTATTTTCACGAAGCCAGGAAAGATATTGTTCCTCCGCCGTTCCAAGTTTAGGATCATCTTGGAAGTCTTCGAGAACTTTGGCATTATCTTTTCTCCAAGCCTCATATTTCTCTGCTGCTGTTCCGGATTCATCATCCTGGAAATCTTCTAGGGTCTTTGTCATAACATGTTCAAATCTAGTACACCATATCGGATCTGGCGGGAATTCTTGAATTGGATGTTCTTCGTCTGCCCGGTAGTTATCGCAATCTTTGGCATCGACAGGCATAGGAGATTTTTCATATTCGCTTGTATCTTTAGCTTTTTCCTTTCCGCACTTAACACCAACAAGAGACACAAGAATGGCTATAGCACTTAGAGCTGCAGTTAAGAGGCCATAGATGGTTCCTATAGTTTCATTTTTCTCTGCTAGCTTATCTATCTCAAACCCTTTTATGGAAGATTCAACCTTTTTATATACATTAGCTAGGTTTCGTGCCTCTCCCTGTAATTGTTTAATAAGAGGAAGAATTAGGTTTATAGATATTGTTGGTCCTGTTGTTCCCATTCCAATAATAGCTAGTGGAACAGAAGCCAGCCGAGTTACAAAATCTATAGAACCATTATAAAGAAGTTCAAGGTCTCCCTGCATAGTGTCAAGTCCATCTGCTAAAGAATCTTTATATATTTCTGTAAGTTCTTCTGTGCATTGACTTATCTTTTCTTCTATCTTTTCTGGATCTAGTCCCTCTATTTCTCCTACAAAATTCTCCGCTTGTATTTTAGCTAATTCTTTAGAGATAAATGGAGCCAGGTCTGCTAAATTTATACCTAATGCCATATTATTCTAATTTTACTTTGTTTGTTCTTCCAAAATTCATTCCTTCTTTTTTATATACGGGGTCTTTAATAAATGCACCAGGAATAGCACCAACCTTACCACCATTCAAATTTAGTGTTCCATTCGTTAGAGTTATTGTTCCGCCACCGAGGTCTACTTTCATATTATGTCCGGCCGTATTTACTTCTACATTGCCATCGTCTTTTATAATAACCTCAGTGCCTGTTTTATTTAGCATCCTAATCTCACCAGAATCCTTCATCTCAATACTAGATATCATTTCTTGCCTGTCGTTTATGATTTCATCCCAATCATTATAAGTTCGTTGTTCTGGCTCCTCCCAGATTTTCTTATCATAAACTTCAATTAGAATATGATCTGGGGTTATAGAAAATTCCTTACCACATGCACGAAAGCCAGTGAATTCATTTTCCTTAAGTTTCCAGTAGAGATAGTAAGAATTCTGTTCTGGATCTAGGCGCATAAGAATAACCTGGTCTCCTACTTTAGGCTCATCTAGGACGTCTCGGCGAGGAAACGCATTGACTCCTTTAATAATCCCCGGGATATCAGCTTCTATTAAAAATTTAAGCCTTTCTTCCTCAGTATTTCCAAGAATTTTAGAAACTACCCCAAGGAATATCTCTGCTTCTACTCCAATTTTACTCATTTTGATTCTTTGTTTTCTTTATTTTCTTCAAGCTCCTTGCTCCATGGTTCACTTTGACTATCTTCTAGCAAGGCGTCAATTCCCCATAATACAGTCTGCCACTCAAAAGGAAGACCGTGTGGTCCTGTTTTTGTTGAACCTTGTTGTGAGAAAAATATTTCATTGGAAGCAACTATACATCTTCTATTATGAACATCCCAATTTTCATAATCTTTTTTTCTTGAATATAGAACAGTATCTCCTAGTCTCCAGGTTTTGGGAATATCTTGACCAAGAATCACAATACTTCCATATCCTTTGGCTTGATTAAAAAGTTCACAGTCTCTTCTATTTTCTTCCATGACATAGTATTCTGGGCTGTGAATAGTGTATTTGCGTTCGCCTGTTATTGAAGCATTTACAAATTTAGGTTCAAGCTCTTTATACTTATCGTCTGGAGTTACTGATTTCCATAAGTCTATTTTATCTGTATCTTTCCAGGGATCTTGCCAGGGATTAAATAGGCCAACATTAAGAACGACATCATATTTAGAGCTTTTAGAGGATATTTGTGTCCATTCTTCATGATCTCCATATATTTTACTGATTTGAGAATCATCACTCTCTTGTTTCTCGAAACTATTTATTCCAACTATCTCTTTTAGAAGTAGATAGTCCCAACCAAATGCAAAAACACTTTTATTTTTCCAAGAGAATCCAAGCCTTTTTACAAAATCATAGGAAGTTTCATTAGAGCGATAAATTTTTACATCAGGTACATTTGTTTCTACCTTTTTTCTTATTTGTCCTGGATATGATGCTTTTATAGCTGACCATATATCTGGGTAGGTTTCAGAAAGCAATCCAGTATAGAACTTCTTTCCTTTTTCTAGGGTATCTTTATCTGTACCATCTCCAGGAATACATATAAATTCTATAGACAATATTTCATTAAAGGTTCTTCGTTTTGTTATAAATATATTAAATTTATAACTAAGTCCATTCTCTTTATTATCAATAATTTCTATTGTTCCCGTTTCTTGGTTTTTTATCATTTCTAGAGATTTTTCTGTTCTTGGATGTACTAATTCAGCCTCTCCTCTTGGTATTACTCCATAGATTGACTCTTGAACATGTAATCGAAATAGAGAAAAATGTGCTCCATCAGGTCCTTTATCCGTCCACGGAGATAATGATACAGAAACTTCTTTTGAATTTTTTGTTAGTTGCTTTTCGTCTTCCATTATATACTTTCTATAATTGAATCTAAGGTCTCTTTTGGTATTAATCTTAAAACTATGCCTTTTCTATAGCTTTGTATGGCCATTCCTCCCTGATATAATACATATTCTAGGTAAGTCTCAGAGCCATAGTAGTCTTTAGCTATAAGATCTGGTCGATATTCATAAGTCTTTATCTGATATAGTTCTCTAGGTAGTGATGTATCAGATAAGCGAAGAATAAGTAGGGAATTATATACATCAAATCCTTCTACATAATTCCCTAGATACTCCTTTTGTGCTAGTATGGTTTTATTTTTACTATACATATCTTACATACATTTCATCCTGTATACTTCTCAGGTTTTCTTTTACCTGCTTATCTAATCCTTGTGCAGCTTCGTTGGTTCCCATATTATTTCCATGAGGTATATTAAGTCCATAGATAAAGTTTCTCATGGATATATCAGAATATTTTGTTGAGGGTTTGAGAACTATATTGACATCTGCATAGAGAGGAGAGAACGCTATTGTATCTGTAGTCATTTCGTCTATAATTTTTTTCTCTCCAGCATTAAGTCCACTATATCCAGCATCTAGTGGTTTTTTTACCATCTGTCTTGATAAGCTAAAAGTAATTCCCTCGCAGACTAGAGCTTCAAGAACATAGAAAGCGCCTATTCTAAGCTTAAGAGTTCCCTTCAGTGCTTTGTTATCTATATCCTTATAATCTGCCCTATATCCTGCAGGCGGTCTTTGCCAACCTAAGATATCAGATACGTGTTCTTTTTTGTTTTCACCTTCGCCTGTTGTAAAATGAAGGGATTCATATTTACCTATAGAATACGGGAATAAGATCTCAAGCTGCTGATTTACAGTTAAGAACTCGTTTCTCTTAATCCACTTAGGGAATATTGTAAATCTCATTCCAAGATTTCCAAAAGATATTCCAGTACCTCCATAATATGTAAATCTAGTACCTTGAACAATAAGATTGGCATTCATAAAGTCTACAAGGTCTCCTCCCATTTCCTCTGTTCGGTCGCCTACCCAAGAAGCAAAACCTTTTATCTTATGTGCTAAGGAAAATTTTTCTTTTCCTTTAGCATCTAGCTCTACCTCATTCTTTGCGCCCCACTCGTCAGCTTTTTGTCCAATTTCTGTTAAAGCAGTATTGATCGCATTAGCATAAGGTGCAGCAGAGTGCATTATATCATTTACCATAGTAGATATTGGATCACCTCCCATATCAGTCCAAGTATTTGCTATAGATACATTAAAATCTTCGTTTAGCACAGACCTACAAAGCGGTTCTAGAAGATATCCTCCTTCATCTACTTCTCCAGTCTCATTTGCTCTAACCCAAGTTGTCCCATTAAAGACAGTGTTTGCATGAAGAGACATTGAAGTTAGTCGATTATCCATCTGGTCATCATAATACCAGCAACTTTTTCTATTTTCTTCCATATCTTAATTATTCTCCACCAGTCATTGGCATTGATTTATCTGGATTTCTTACCATAAGTGCGCTAATAAGTCTTTGTTGATCTCTAGTTTCTGCAGCATTATGAGACATCTCTGCATCAAGTCCGTGCGCAGCCATCTTAAGGTCAAGTTCGCTCATCTCATTGCCCTTCTTAAGTTCTATTTCAATTTTTTCAAGTTTCCCTAAGAGGGCTGGATTAACATTGTCCTCTTTACTGATTTTAAGATTTCCATCCTCATCAAAGAATTTAGCCCACCATTCATCTCTCTTTAGGGTACTTCCTCCGCTTATAGAACTAGGAACTGCATACCCTGTTGTATCTTTCCCTGTATATCTAGCATACATATACTTTTCTGCCTTAGATTTTTGATAAGGCCCAGGATAGTAGGAAGTTCCACCATGAAGAGAGGCTTCCCAATCTACACCGTCTCCTGCTTTATCCATTACCCAGCCGGCATCCTCAGTTACTTCGTGGCTAAGACTGTGAATAGCAGATCTTACTGTATCTCCTGCCTTAGAGAGAAAATCGCTAAAGTTTTCAGCTCTATCTTTAGTATCATCTACCCAAGAATCTATTTCTCCAGTATATGCTTGTCCAGAACCAGAATATGAGTAACTTGGATCGGTTTCTATTGGTCCGCCGCCGTATCTCCACAATGAGACAAGAGATTCTAACGGTCTTGATGAATAACCTTCTCTAGTTCCTTGGAAGAAGTCAGAAACCCAGCCAGACTTCTTTCCACCCCTCTTTCCTTTCTCTCCGGCATACATAGCTATATGACCATATGGGTGAGATTTTCCATTTTTATCAACAAAAGGTCTTACAACAACGGTATCTCCTGGTTCTGGTTTTGAATTTAGAGGTATCTTTTTCCATCCCTTCTTAGGAAGATAGTCTGCATAAGCTCCAGCATATCCAGGTCTATCATTTAAATTAAGACCACCAGCTTGCATTGCTTTTCTAACATACTCGGCGCACCTATGTACAGAATCAGGATGGGCATGACTTACTAAGTGATTAATTGCATTTCCTACATTAAACGTTGCTCCATTAGCAGTTATAACACCAGCACCATCTGCATTCTCTTCTTCCTCTGTACTGATATCAGCATTTTCTTCTTCCTCTTCAAAACCATCCTGTTGATATTCAGGCTTTAGAACACCACTTCCTGGTTCTTCATGACCTTGACTTCCAATATCATCGTATACAGACTCATGAACTTCTCCTTTCGTTAGGTAATTGGCATTGACGTCGTACTTATGTTCTCGTTCTCCAGATCTAAAAGACTTAGCTTTATCCATAGCATCGAGACCTTGTTGTAATGGCAGAAGGAAGTTATCTACATCTCCCTCATTAAAAGAGAGTTCGTCCATTTTTATCTTAGCATCTTTATTAGCTAGGACATATCCGTAGGCAGCTGCTCTTATGGCGTCTTCATTAGAGGCTACAACATATCCAGCCGCCTCCAATTCTTCTTGCGTAAGATATCTAATAATGTCTCTTTGGTCCTTTACCTCTTCTGTCCTAACTATTTGTTCTGCATACAACGGAACCTTTTTTATTTTAGGCATAACGAGAGCAGCTTCATCAATGGCAGGTAATCCGAGAGTAATAACGTTTGTAAATACATAGGCATCTCTAAGCTCACCACTGCCATTATCTTTCAGCTTTGTTGGTTCTTGGACTATTCTAAGTTCACCATCAGGGCCTTTTTCTACTTTTCTAAATTTGAAATATGTTTTATATCCAGGTATATCCTCAAGATCTTTTTTGATTTCTTTTTCTGGTCTTGGAACTCTAATTAATACATATTCGCTGTCTTTTGGTCTGCGAATATTATTCATGCTTGTGTCTCTGGTTTGACTATATTTTCTAGCTTCTTCAAACATTGATTTAGAGACAAGAATAGGGCCATTCTGCGCTGCATGGTATAGATATGCAAAATCATTTCCAACGGACGCAGTTTGAACATTTGAATTATAAGCCGCTTGATATGCTCCATATTTTGCATTTAATGAAGCAGCCATCGTAGCCCCAACCATATTATCATTATAAATTCCGTTAGAACCCATATATCTTTGTGATACTTTATATTCCTTCCCTCTTCCAAGATTATGAGATCTATCTAATAATGCTACATCTCCTTTTGTTACATTAATCTTATCACCAGTTTCTTTAAGAATTACTTTTTCCTGTTTATTATAGAATTTATCCTCTTCTTTTTCACTAGCCCTAGTTCCTTCTGCTGATGCTCTGCTAACTACACTGCCTTGAATTCTTCTCATAGCAGCCTCTCCACCAATCAAGACACTAAAATAATTAGTAAGGTTTGATAGAAATTCTTTAAAAGCTTCCCCCGGATGTGATATAATATCCCAAACTGAGTCAGATTTATCTAGGACTATAGCATTTTTAGCCATCTCAGATCTTTGCTTAAGACCATCCTTGATTTTATCAAAGAGAATATTAAGAACGCCTCTTTCACTTCCAGTAACATCCTTCCAAAGATAGTCTCTTATTCCACGTAAGAGACCTTTGTCTTTATCTCTTTCATAGTCTTTACCAAATAGAAGTTTTCCAAAGGTATTCTCAAAGGCTCCTGTTATCTTTGTTACTAGCCCAGGCTCGTGTGCATTCTCATCTCCTCGTATCCAGGCAAAGAAATTTTTGATATTAGGAATATACTCATTTTCTACTTTTTTCTGCGCACCAAAAAGCCAGTCAAGAATACTAGTGAAATTTTTTGCTATAACTCCAAGTCCAACCAGTCGAAGGATAGTTTTAAGTTGTCCGCCTATAGTTCTGCCGACATTTCTGGGGTCTAGTTTTTTAGTTATATCTTTACTAAATTCCTCAATCTTCCTCATCATCTTATTTGATGACTTAGTGAGGGCAGTTTCTCGACGTTGGTATTCTCTATCTCTTTTCTTTGCTGCCTCTTCCTGTCTTGCAAATGTTTGGTTAAGCCAGTTTTTGAATTTCCCCATTCCTCCATCTGCCTGTGCTGCTGGTTGTTGAAATTGAACGGGTCTTCCTTGTATTGGTCCTCCTATATTGGCTGGGACGGTATTGTTAGTTATATTGGTTGTATTATTATGAATAGTAACATTTTGCTTTGTTACTACTTCACTTTGTCGCTGCTTGATTTGGGAGCTCGTTCTTGGCTGGGAAAGTCCATATCTTCCCATTGTCTGCTGTGTGGCCTGGTTAAGTTGCATATTTCCAGCCACACTTTGAGCTCCAACGTTAGCAGCCTGAGCAAGAATTTGATTTTGTTCTGCTTGTGAATTAGACATTACTCGTTGCTCCATTAGGTTTTGTTTTTGTGCAGCTTGAATTTCTAAGAGTTGATTTTGTGCGGCTTGCATCTGTTGAAATTCTTTGCCAGCTTCGGGTCGTTGTGATGCAATTTTCCGCGATTTCTCTTCTATGCTTTTTTCTGCCATATTTATTATTTACGTAATGTTAAGTTTCCTAAGTCTTCTGGTAGTTCTGAGAATCCTTCTCCTAGTGATAGTCGAGACTTAGTTTGTTCTATAGACTCTCCATCTCTTTGATGTGTATAGATATTTTTATTCTTTTCAAATTTTAATCTATCTCGCCCACCGTTCGACTTTTTCTTATCTTCTTCAGCTCCAAAGGATAACATAGGGAAATCTGGATCGAATCCCGCTTTTTCAAGGAATCTATCGTATGATTTTCTAAGTTCCTCCAGGGCAGGAATTGTATATCCCTCGACGTTATCTACTTTCAAGAACTTATTTAAATAAAATTTTAGATCCATCAATTGGGCTGTTGACACACAAGTCTCGAAAGAAATCGACAGTAAGAGACTCAACACTTACTGCCACAGATGCCTCCCTCCCATCTTCTTTACACTTAGGACACTCTATTTCTACAGGCTCAAGTCTATCATAGTAAAGCTCACGAAGGGCTAGGAGGAGTGTTATATCTTCGTGTTGTGCTCCTAAGACATCTTTCTCAATTTGATTAGCCTTAGTATCGAAGTCTTCAATCATTGCTATGGTCTTAATCATCTTGATATCAGATATTTTTCTATATCTAAGGTATGTTTCAAAAACTTTCATGAAACTTTTGACAGTCGGAATTTGAACATCGTATTTATGTCCACCGAGTTCTATAACAGCCCCATCCATAATCTGAGGATCTATCTGACTAAAATGAACGTCTTTATTTAGATCAATTTTATGTTTAATAAGTTCCCCACACTTAGGACAATTAATCGAGAGCGTATATGTAAGGTCTCCTGACACTGTTATAAGTTTTTTGTAGAAAATTAAGAAATCAAGGTCCATAATATAACAATCCAGAATTTTAGGATCATCACGGAGTAGGACTTTGATATCGTACATGTATTTTGCTAATGGGTCGTCGGTTGGTACATTCTCATTGTATCCACATATTTCCATAAAGGTCATAGGTCGAACTGTAAGGCTAGGAAATTCATAACCATAGCCTCCCGACGGTAATTGTGATGTTAATATTTCCATAATCTCTATAATAGTTTAAATTAATTTATTGGATCCTAAGGAAGTACGTTCAAACTTCCTTAGAATTATTATTTTTATTTTTATTTCTTTTATAAAGTCCATAACCGATTCCACCAACTGCAAGAGCCGTTGCTCCAATAGCGCCGACTTGCCCAGCTTTTCCATACTTAGAGGTCCCTTTATATAACCTTTTAACTCTTCCCCAGTTTTTAGATATAAAGCTTCCTGAATTCTTTTTTGCCTGTTGATTAACAGCTCCCTGTTGTGCTGTATTAACTTTTGGTTGATTAGCAGCTACTTGATGAGTATTTTGTCCGGCTACGGCAGCTTCTTGACGTGCCTGCTGTGCCCTTCGTTCAGTATCTTTAAGAAGTGCCTCACGCTCGAACTTCATATCCTCAGCAGAATTTTGAAGCGCATTTTCATATCTCCGTCCCCAGTCGCGTTTTAAATCTGCTTCTAGGACGGTTTTATTTTGACCAGATATCATTTGGTTTGCTGTCTCTCGAACACCACCTGGAAGACTATTAAGAGCCTTTTCATATTCTGGTGTTGCCCAAGCTGCTCCAGGATTAGCTAGAAATTCGTTCGCTTTGTTGATATTCTCTTGCTGAACATTTACTTTATTCCAAATCTTATCTCTCCGTGCACGCAGTTCTTGAGCTTGGGCGTTTCTTATAGCTCTTAATTCGTTCTGAGCCCTCTCATCTAGTCCAGCATAGTCACGAATCGCATAAGTTTTTTTGTCTTAATAATATCATATTATTATTTCTTTAATAATTTTTTACTAGTTTTATAGAGTTTATATCTTTCCCACTCATAAGGGCCCATACTAGCAAGTTTCTTGGTTTCTAACTTTTCTCCCCTCCTTATTGCTCTCCCAAGTGCGGTTCGGCGTTCATGATCTAACGCAATAGCAGTCTTGAATTCTTCTTTTGGTACAAACAAATAATCACTATTTTTATTTTTTGTCGCAGACCTTAGAAGATCCATAAATTTATTTTCTCTTCTAGTGGACGGAGAACTAAATAGTTTTTGTCGTAGTAGTATCATATTAGCTTATTATTTATTAGTCAAATATGCCGAGATTCTTTGGACCTTTATTATTTTTCATTAGTTCATAATATTTTTGAGGCCCGTTCTGCACTTTTAAATTAATTTTATCATGTATATTAGCAGAGTTATTCCCAACTCTAATAGAAGGCTGAAGAGTCGTGGAAATTTTTTTCTTTTGTCTTGTTTCCGTTTTATACTTTTCGAAGCTTCTGAATTTTCTTTTAGCTTTCCTAGAGAGTTTATTAAATTGATTCAATAAATCTCTATTTTTTATTTCTTTGGAAACTCGAGAGGTATAAAGTTTAGTTTTTAATATAATCATTATCTATTATACTTATTAAATGCGTTCCTAAGTTTGGTATCGTAGGCATTTTCTTTATACCCAGGACCATTATATCTATATGCAAAACCTGCCCAATCATGTCTTCTCAGGTAATCTAGGGTTCCTGAATTTTTCATAAACTGCAGTCCTAAGATGAATTGCCAGAATTGAGACCGCTGCATTTTCTGAACGAATTCAAAGATATCCTCACATCCGGCTTTCTCATAGTTAAATCCCATTGTCTGAAATATTCCCCAGGATGCAGACTTCAGGGCAGCAACTTCATTAATCTCAATTGCTTCCCTTAGTCGGGTCCATTCTTTGGTTCCACCTTTATATAGTGACCTATCCCATTTTCTTGCTATGATTCCTTGATGTTGAGAAATATATTTTTCTGGATCTAGACCTACATTTTTAAGCTCTTTATAAAATACAGCAGCCTCAAAAAGAATAGTAACCGAACCATCTCCATTAAATCCATTTCTCCCGGCGGTCTCTACTTCTCGAACGGCCTTGAGAGATGGAATATCAATATTAAGAACATTTCCAAAGACGCGGTAATCATAATCGGTCACCGTGTCCGACCTATGATTCTTTTCTCTATCGTCCAAGACTATCTTAAACCAAGTATCCATTCCAACTATACCGTCAGGGACAAGGTTATTTCTTTTCTGATATTGAATTGCAGCTACCTTAAGTTCTTCATCAAAAGTATATTTATCTTTTGTAAATCCAAGGGCTCGTGAGAGATTAACTACTTCCTGCCCTGTACTTCCTAGTTGAATTGTTTTCATAGCTACTTCTTTTCGGCTTTCTTTTTCTTGTCTTTATTGTGCTTATGTTTTAGAGCAACTCCTGTTGCAAGAACGCCAGTACCTATAGCAACTGGAATAACACCTTTTGCAAATCGTTTTGGATTATTCTTGATATAATTCTTGATATCTTTTAATGTTCTTCTCTTATATCCTTTTCCTCCTACAATTTTGGATGGGTCTATGTCATGATCAAAAATGTGCGTTCCCTCTCCAAGACTTTTAAAGGCAGCTTTACTTTGATCTTCTGCCATTTGACCAAACTCAAGTAGTCCTTTTGGTCTGCGTTCGTGATACTCTCTCCAGTTTTTGGCACCAAGAAGCTCAGGATTTTCTATTTTAGGGCTTCCTTTTATATCTTTGTCATAATCAAATACCAATTTTAGAGTTTTATGTTTAGTGGGGCGTATTATCTCCATAAGAGCGCCTTTATTTCCTTTATGAACTTCCTTAGTAGCGCCAATTTCATTAGCATCCAGTCTTCTCTTTGCTGTATATATTTTATTATCCAGGTTTTTGTCGCCATCAAGATGCCTTAGAATTCGTCTAGTGTATGAATCTGGATCATTTGATTTCGAAACTTTAAGCCCTTCCTCTAGAATTGATTTAACGTTCTCTGCTTCAGTGTTATGATATCGAACTACCTTTCCTGTTAGTCTTCCTCTAACTTTTCTACTAGCAAGAGATCCGCCTGTAAACGCTGCGCCTGCTCCGATAACTGCATTATCTATAGCTTCTTTGCGCTCCTCGTCCTCATCAGAATAAAATTTATTTTTTAAAAAAGCTTGTCGTAATAGTATCATCTCTCTTTATCTTTTTTCTTAGCTCCAAGATATGCAGCACCACCAAGAGCTGCAGTAGTTCCTCCGATAATTGCCCATTTTCCACCTTTAGTTTTTGCGAACTCAGCTACAGGTTTTGTGACTTTCTCTATTTTACTGGACAGATTTTTTAAGCTGTCTTTTCTATTCATCGCCCTGTCTACTTTCGCTCCGAATTTTTGCGCCTCTTTTCCTTCAGCTTCTTTCCACTTTTTAAAATACTTACTGCGTTGACCTTCGAGTCCTTTTTCTATGCGTTCTGCTAATTTTTCTCTATATTTATCTGAATTCTTAGCTAATTTATGAACACCAAGTCCACCAAGAACACCAACGCCTAAAGCACCAGTAGCCATTCCAGTTTCTTTACCAGCCTTAGCGGCTTTCTCATTCTTCTCTTCTGAGAAATTACTTTGTCGTAGTATTATCATGATTATTTAGATTTTTTAAGTCTTTCTTTTGTATTAATCTCTGCGCCTAATCGTGCGGCTTTTCTTTTCTTGAGGATTTTTGGCGCTTCTTTAGCTATAACACTTCCGGCGCCAAGAATTCCAGCACCAATAGCTATTTTCTTTGAATTCTTTGATAACTTAGATTTTAATTCGTATGGAATTCTAACATTTAAGTCATAATACCTTGCATTGCTCTCTATAAAGTTGGGAGACTTAGATAGAAGATATGCACCTCCCGCAGCCAGACTCCCTCTTTCTACAGCTTTCCAGGTAGGTTTTCCGAGATTATCTAGGGTTGCTTGTTTTCCGGCAGCTTTCTTTGCAGCTTTTATAATTTCCTCGTCAGATTTTCCTTCCTCCGCTGCTTTATCTGCCGCCTCTTTTCCGACCCTAAAATACTTCTCGGCGTCAACTTTACCATTTCCGTCTTGTGTCCAGCCTATACCTATCCTAGAATCTCCAAGCTTCTTAGAATATAGTTTTTGTCGTAGGAGTATCATAGTGCCTTTATTTTATTTTTAAACTCCTCTATCATCTTACTTTGAGTATCACTTAGCTTGCCTTTATATATTTTTTCTTCGGAGTCTAGGTGCTCAAGCATTAGTTTCTTTAAAGAATCGTATCCTCTTATCGGAGTATCCCATCCATATTTTCTTGTTTCTATGTCATAGTACAGCCAGCCGTCGTCTCCAGCATCATTAATTGTAGCTAGACATAGATATTGTTCTTCCATATCTAAGCCGTCTTCATACCATTCTTCTGAGTCTTGTGGATCTATTGGAATTGGGAATAAATTTTTAAATTCTGGAATCATATGGTTATTCAGGTCAGATACCATAGAAGAATACCAGAGATCTACTTTTTTAGCCCACTGAGTATTGTAGAATTTTAAATATTTCATAAATTCTTCAGGAACGGGAAGCTTTTTGCTAAGATTTATCCACCCTTGATAATTCATCTCGGATATAAAAAGTTTATCTGTGCCCTTGGCATATTCTAGTGCTTTTAGGGTACGCTCTCTGTTTTCTTTATCAACTTTGGCTTTATACTCTGGATCATTATTGTATTTATAGTCATTAATTCCAGACTTCCACCCAGATGCTGCACCAACTCCGACTCCTATCAATGCGCCCGCTCCAGTTATTCCTGCAGCTAATTTCCATTTATTATGTCTAGCAGCTATGATTTTTCCAGGAGCTAGTGCAGCACCCCAGAGAGCACCTTTTCCAGCACCCTTTAAGGCACCTTTAGTTCCTGCCCAAAAACGGCTAGACTTATCGCCATATGCCTTTTGTCGTAGTAGTATCATAGTTTATTTTCTTCTTTATTTGTATATTATCTATCTAGCATTTTATTTATTGCACCAAGAAGACGATCACAGTATCGTCTCATATAGTATTTGATTCCATCTGGTTGGTCGCTGAATGATTTTTCCCAGCTTTCTAATCTGCTCTGGAGAAGCTGATTTTTAGAAGGATCAAAATTTATCTTAAGCGCCTCTAAAATTCTTCTTGATATCATCCATTCTTTTCTAGGATTGTATGTTCTATCTTGCACATACCAGGACTGCTTATCAAAGTCCCAGAGATATACCAGCTCCTCACCGAAAGTAAATAGAATTTCAGCATAGTCGCCAGGACACTCTTTGGAATTAATATAATCCTCCCTATACTCAGTTATAACTTCAGGCTCTACTAATCCTAAGAAACTCGGAAAACATTTTTTAATTAAACCTAGGACTTTATCTGGAGTCCCCTCTAAGATAGTATTATTGAATTTCTTTAGAGCATATAGATTAGCATAGTCTGGAATGGCTTTACAATATTGATTGAAGTCAGCCTTAATTGGAACATCTGAGAATGCTCTTTCTAGATTCTTTCCATGCTCTCCCATCTTTGCTGTATGTTCTTTGACCTCTTTTCCTCCACCTTTTATATGTTTAGCGAAATTCTTAATTCCCACCAAAACATTATTGAGAAGCTGACCAATCTTTGAAATAACTCCTTTGGACCAGTTAACAACATTTCTTCCAAAGCTATATCTTTTTTGTCGTAGTATTATCATGATTATTTAGATTTCTATATTAAAAAATCTGTATCTCCCCAGTGTTCATTTCTATAGGAAGACATAGAAATAGAATCACGATATTTTCTATTTAATCTTCCCCTATTTGCTTTGCCCAGAGCAGTATCTTTTCCAAGAATTTTGTTTTGTTGTCTAAGCCTCCAAGAAAATAATTGTTTTTGCGATTCCGTTCCATTCGTTAGGTTTTTCCAATATTTTTTTGTAAATAGCGGATAGGTATCTTTATCGTTTTCTTTATCTTCTTTTGAGGCAAAGAATTTTTGTCGTAAAATTATCATTTCTTTTTATCTTTTTTATGTTTCTTGTAGGCTTTAACTCCAGCAATGGTAGCGCCTGTAGCTAATGTTCCTCCTATTACCCAAGGAGCTGCTTTTTTGGCTTTAGATATAATCGCACGCTTTCTTGCATTCTTTCTTATAGCATTCTTAATTTCGTCTCTAGTTACAGTACTTGAAGCATCTCCGTGAATATCAGACAAGAGGTCTCGGGATTGTTCGGATCTAAGGAAATCTCGATATGCTTCGGCAGGAGATTTGTCTGAAATAAAAGTTCTAGATATTTTTCTTCCTTTTTCATCTAAGCCTTTATTGTATACGATTGATAACAGATGATTATTTCCTTCCCCAGATACAGATATTTTCCCTCCAGATTTTGTTCTTTTGTATTTTCCTACTTTCTTATTAAGGTTATTTACCTCTCTATATCCGTTCAATTTGTTCTGGCCTTGTTCATTTACGGAATTTTTTATAAGAACATCGGCCCCTTGGTAGTTTCCTGATTGGCTATCATAATAGCTGTTTCCATATTCTCTCTGTCGTAGTATAATCATAATGTAAATATTCCTTCTAACATGTTTTGGAAAGACTTTTGTGATTCTTCTCTTGCATCTTTTACTATTCTTTCCGTTGCCTGCATTGTTCTTGTATATCCAGAATTAGTGCCGTATTCCTCTCCTTCATCGATAGAGAGTTTAAGACAATAACAAGCCTGTGCAAGAGAATCCCACACATCTTTACTTCCTTTCTCAGAGCCATCGGGGTTATCGAATTCGGCTGAGATAGAAGCTTTCTTAGGGTGATCTACTTTTCCTTTTGCATCATAGTGTAGATCGTATGCCTCTCTCTGAAGTCTCTTATTTTCAGGAACTGTCAGGAGTTCATTATTAATCAGGTTCTTCAGATAAATGGCAGGCTCACAAGGGACACGGTCGGTTGATATAGTTCCAACGTTCTTGATATTGTCTCTTGTGCAGTCCTGAAGTATTTGTCTTGAGAATGCTTGGTCGGCTGCTACTATAATTGAGTAGAGTTTATTAAGATCTTGAAGAAGTTGATAGATATGGAATAATGATATCTCTTGTCCCGACTTATTTCGAATGGCTACAGCAAACCAACACTTGACGAGAGGTAACCTAATTCCTCCTATATCTTTCCAACCTTCAAATGATACGGCCGAGACTCCAGTCATATCTCCTCCCTGTGCTGCGCTTAAATCCAGTCCAACCCAAAGCGGCGTATGGGAGGGCATCTGGGATAACATCGGCCGGAGTTTATCGATTAGTCTTTCTTGTTTATTATAAAAGTCAACCTCGATTATCTCCGGTATCTTATTGGGAATCTTTGAACAATTAATGAGATGTTCTATATTTCCACCAAAGAATGATTCAGAGTCTCCACCAGCCGATATACCTGAAAAGTCTTGGATAGCCTTGAGGACATTAGCTTTATATTCCCCTAAGAGCTGCTTAGGAACTTCTATAATCTTCTCTTTATCTATCCCAAGATCCTGATCATATTTCTCGTCGGAATATAAAATCCTTGGTGGAAACTTCTGATTTCCAATGAAGACACGAAAAGTTTCACCTCCCGACTCTTCATACATGCTTTTTCTAACTTCATAGTGGGCTGGGTGACAGTTCCAGGTATACTTTGGTTCTGTATTATCAAGGAACCACTCTGTAACGGATTGACTTCCACGAGCACTAGAGTCTATAATAAATTGTCCGCAAAGTTGAAGCGCATCAGTTGAGAACCTAGACTTGAATCGGATAAGAGATTCAGAGACTCGGAGTTGTGCATTAGCCTGATTATCCCAGAAATTGACCTCACCTAAGATATAGAAAATAACATCAGAACCTAGACCACCAGAGCCTCTTGGACCTGAAGTTATCAGTCGGAAGCTTAAGGCACTATTCTTAGTATTCTTGAAGAATGGTGAATATTCGAGGACATCTTTAAACCAGTTCTTAAATTCCTTGACTGCTGTTTCTTCCGACCTATGGAAAATAACACAACTCAGGGGTTTAGGTGCTAATCCAAGAGTCCTCGATGGATTTCGCATGGCCAAGAGTCGTGCATAAGTTAAGGCCAGGCAAATCTTAGATATAGTAGATTTACCTATACCAATTGCCCCCGATAAGATAAGGAAAGGTTTTCTTGTAAATAGTGGTTGTGTATCTCCTGGAAAGAATATTTCATTTTGGAGTGCATCTTTCCAGTAGTCAAAAATAACACGTCCCTCACTAAAGAAATCCTCTCCTCCAAGATAGTAAGTATCACTATATAATCTTTCTACCGATGGAGGTATAAACGTATAACCTTTTCTACTTGCGAAGAACATTAATTTTTCTTCTTGAGTCATAGAATTATACATTGCCTCTACCGAAGAAACATTCTTAAGACTTTGATCCACAGGCTTCGTCGGATCGTCTCCATGTTCGATATAATTAAAGTTCTTCATAAATCTTTTATATTTTATTCTAGATCCTATAGAGGTACATTCAAACCTCTATAGAATTAATCAATATTATCTCCAGGAATTATATGCCATTTGAGCCATATAAGCATTTCTTTCTCTATCTAGCTCTTCTTTATGTCTATCCCGGATATCTCTTTTTTGTTGATATTCGAGTTCGGATTCAATACCTCTTGATGCATTATCTTCATCAAATTTACGAGCTAACTTGATAGTTCTCTTGTCTCTGTCGTGTCCAGCTTTCTTAGCCTTCTTTTCGCCACGAGAAACTCCTACAGCTCCACCTAGGATACCCCCCATAGCTCCTCCATAAAGAGCCCCGGGGACAGCTGGCTGACCTGCAGCTCTAGAAAGAAGTCCGAGACCGACAGCTCCAACACCAGCACCGATCCCTGCCCCTCTCCAGCCATGCTTCCTACGATATCTTCCAGTATTATGTTCAGCTATTTCATCTTCCTCCTCAATAGCTTCCCTTTGCTGGGCTTTTGTCATTTTCTTACCATCATAGTCTTTATATTTCTTTAGGCCGCTTGGTTCTGAAAACTCACGTTGTGCATAATCGTATCCATCCTCTAGACCACTATAGTAGACTTCTTGAAGAATAAGATCTAATTCCTCATTTCCTGTTGAGAATGATTTCTGTTGCTGTTGTTGTTTCTTATTTTTAATAGCCTTGTAAGCACCATATCCTAAAGCACCGGCTGCAAGAGCGGTTGTTCCAATGGCCGCGACCTGGCCAGTTTTTCCAAACTTAGAGGTTCCTCCATATAATCTTTTAACTCTTCCCCAGTTTTTAGAAATGAAGTTCTTACCATTTTGTCCAACCTTATTAGGGGTAGCAGAGGGGCTTGATTGTAGTTTTGGAGCTGATGCAGGAGCTGGTGGATTTACCGGTGCCGCAGGTTGTGGTTGATTTGGCTGAATTCTTGCTTTCCTTCTTTCAGCAAGCTCTCTTTGTCTCTTTTCAGATAGGTTTCTCATTCTATCTGTCATGTCTCCTTTATTAGCAAGGGAATCATTAGCGCTTCTCAGAGAAATCTCTGTTCCTACGATAGTGCCGTCAGGTCTCGATAAAACAGTACCCCTGGCATTAGAACCTGCAACAGCAACCCCTGCACGACCCTTTGAATTTACTGCGCTCACTGTTCTTGTGTGTCGACCTTCTTGAAGTAGATCAGACTGTCTCTCTGCTACAGTTCTCGTTCCATTAGGTCCAGAAGCTTGACCATACGCATACCCTTTTCCTGCACCTCTTCCGCCTATTGGAGTATTATATGCTTCTTGTAATTGCTGTTTTCCCTGATCAGTAATTACAATTCGATTTTTTGCTCCCTCCTGCATTTGCCATCTTCTTGTGGCCTCTCTATTGACCTTATTTCTAAATAATCTTTCTTCAAATATATCAGAATAATACTCCTTGTCGTAGTAGTATCATAGTTATATAATTTATTTTTTAGCCCATTTCCCGCTTTGATATGCACGAAGACAATTCTCTGCGGATTCTCTTGATTTATAAATTGGTTTCCAATAGACTGGCTGTCCGCCAGGTCCATTCATATTAATAATTCTCCATCGTCCCTGCGAATCTTGTTGTACGACCCCACGTTTTTCGGCCTTCTTAGCAATTTTCTTTGGAACTACTTCTCTTTCCTTATATCCAAGTTCTGGGTCGACTACGGTTTCTGCAAATCTCTTTTCAAAATAACCGGACTCCCACATCTTGTCTATAACACTATATCCTCTCTCCTGCATTCTTCTTTGGCGTCTTCTTTTTAGAAGTCTGTGAATTCCGTAAAGTGCAAGAGCTCCTGCGGCAATAGGATGAGCCGCCATTAGCGCCGCGCCTTTTGCAAGAAGTCCAGAACCTAAAGCTGTACCGCCTGCTGCTAGTTGTCCTACGCCAGCGGCTCCAGTAGCTCCAGCAACAGCTGCAGCTTTTCCAGCCATTCCAAGATTCTGAAGTCCAGCGCCTACGACACCGCCGATTGCATATTGTTTTTCTTTATATACTATCATTATAAATTAGTTCTGACTTGGTTTAAAATTATTTATATTTATATAAGGAGAGCTAGATGTTCTGGTTAGCGTATACTGATAATTATAAAAACCATCAGTTACAGGATAGCATATTCTAGTTCCTCCAGAATTCGTCACAGGGTCATTAAATGTAAACTCCGACCAGTCTGTAAGACCGTCGTTTGCAATTCTTATAAATACTGTAGCATCACTAGATTCCCACCAACTAATTACCGGATCATTAAATTGGCTACTATCTAAAGATCTTCCAGTTATATAAATACATTTACTTACTTCTGGTTCTACTATTGGATCATCCCCACCTCCTGCCCAGCTTTCTGGAATTCCAAGGGCATCTCTATCTATTGTATCATCGGAATTAGATAACCACCAGGTTCCATAAACCGTATCTTGTTTTACATACCATCCTGTCGAATTAGTTAATGATCCCCCACTTAAATATGATAAAGTCTGAATTAATGCAGGAGAACCAGTTGCAGGAATACTATATAATCTATGATCACTGCCTACCTGATACCTATTCCTATGCGATCTTTGTGAATTTAATACATAAGATTCGTATACTAAACATCCGGTCGATCCATTAAAATCTGGACTAGCCTGAAGCGGTATTATTTTTCTCCCGGGCGGTTGTGGATTCATACCAGTATTTCCGCACGCATATGTATTGGTATCATCAAATGTTGCAAATTTTTGATTTATTAAGGAAAAGGAGCTCATTTCTTCTGTGGATAAGAGAAAAGTCGACTTCATCGTAGTCCACAGATGTCCGAGTCCAGATCCACTTAAATATCTTCCTGCCATATTATACAGCTGTATTTTTAAGGGTTACTCTGCCAAATAGAGTTCCATTAGTTAATTTAGGTCTGCTATTTGTTGTTGGTTTTGTGAATGTTCTAGTGAATGCTGATCCAGTAAGTCCGCTCGAACTAGATGATGGCCAAGAACCTATATATTGACCGGTCATACCTTTAGATGTGTTTGTAAGGTATGCATCCATAAAGAGATAGCAGGTATCTGTAAATCCATCACTAATTCCAGAATAATAATTATCTACTGGATCAAAATCAAACGTTAAAGTACTTCCTCCACCCCAAGATACTGTTCTTGAAAATCTAGTGTATGGTATACTGTTTAAAGTCCCAAAATAAGCATAAAAATCTATCCTAAGTTCATCTCCGGGCGCAAGACCGGTAACGCTGCAGATTGCACACGGTCTTGTTCCACGATAAACACAAGCTCCTGACCATCTGTACCAGTGCGCCTCCGGCTCAAGATTCGTTTGTGACCATAGTGACACAGTTATTCCCACATCAGCAATCAGAGATGTATAGGTTCTGCTCAAACAAGTAATGTAGTGAGCAGTTTGGGTACCTATGAATTGGGCATTGATTGGCGTAACCGCTCCAGAATAGGAGGTGGTTGAAGGAACAAGACTAACAGCATTGACAGCCGTAGTGTTCTCATTGCTATAAAGAGTTGAATCAGTGACTGTATGGTAAAAGGTCGTAGTTCCTTGGTTCCAATAACTAAGTCCAAGTCTTGTAGTTATTCCAGGCGGCTGAACTGCTGAAGTAGTTCTTGTTAATGTTCCACTAACAGTCATAGCGTGCCAGTCAACGGTTGCATCTTCAAGACTTAAGATGTGCTCATATAATGTAGTTCCAGTTGTTCTAGTTATCGTAAAAGTATATTTGGATGCTATAAGACTAGCATTAACAACAGAAACCCCGGATATATTTTGAAGTGAACCATTCCCCGTTACTCCGGTTTCATTAAAAATAACAGAAGAATGTCCCGCCAGAATAGTAAAATATCTTCTACGTGTACTGCCTAGACTTATTTTAAATAAAAGATTTATATCAACTGGCTGAGACAGAGTGCACTGTAAGGTATCTTTGTTCCCAACGTGAGATGTTATAATATTTACAGCAATATTTACAGCAGATTCTGAGCTTTCTGAGTATGTATAAATCTGGTTTGGATCAATTACAGAAAGACCATTATTTTTAAGAACATATTTTTGCTTATATTTAGTCCACAGCCGACTTAATCCGTCGTTTCCTACATATCTTCCCATATCTTTTAACTATTAATTTGAATACATAGGAAATGGATCGACATTGTAATATCCAGCTGGTGATAGATATCCTGAAGCTTCGGTACTCGTTGATCCATCGGCGGCTATTCCTACACCAATATTAGTTGTTCCGTTATACCACCCAGTTATTTTCTTTGATCTCATAGCACTTTCTGCCCATAAATCATCTAATCCCAGTTCTTCGAAGGTATTTGGCCAGGGAGTTGTTGTTGATGTTCTGTTTCTGTATAGTACGATTCCATTACCGTAATTTACTACTTGATTGAGTCCTCCATTAGGCGTGGATATTGAGACGGGAGACTCTAGATAAGTACCTGTTCCAATATAAAGAAGCCTAGTATCATATCCTACATTAGAGGGGGCAACGCACTTTATTTTTGTCCCCGATCCCCAAAGAATTATGATATTATTTTCATTAGTAAATTCTGGAGAGGTTATTTCTTCATTCTGGCTAACTATAAGCGGATCTGTCAGGCCAATAAAGTATCCTAATCCCTCTGAACTTAGGTATTTATTTTCTGTATCCATATTTGTTTTTCTTTTATTATAATGTATTTTCTTTAGCCATTGTATATCCAAGCTCTGCCCTCAAGTCTTCTAGATCCTCATCGATGTATTTAAGATCCAGTCGATAGGCTTTGTCGTCGGGGTAGTCAGATTGATGGGATTTGACTCTTTCCCTATCCTTCTCAAGTTGTTTCATTTCTGCCCTTATCTCATCGACGGATCTTTCTCCTAGGGCAAGCTTTCTCTTAATTATCATAGCTTAGTTTTAATAATCTCTATTGACTTCTTTAGATAATCTACTATATTAGAGTCTTCGTCCCAGGTGTCATATTCATCCCAATCACTAAGATACTCTAGGAATTCATCTAAAATTATTTGTTTTACTTGATTCCAGGATAATTGTTTTCCCGGAGTATAAATAAAAGGATTTTTATTTTCTTTCTCAAGTAATATCCAAGTTTTCTTTTTAAAATCATAAGAAATCCCTTCGGTCTTTGGTGTTATGATTTTATTTGTTTTTCTTGGCATCGGTTCTATTATGATGACAGATTCGGGAATAAATCCATTAAGAAATTCTAGTATTTCTTCCTTCTCATAATAGTCATCTATATTATCAACGGCACTTTCTAGGCTCGGAACATTTACGTCTGCCCCAAATCTAGGATATATAGAACTAATCTCCTTCTGAACTTTTCTAAATTTCTTCCATTCTGACGGAAGATTGGCTTCTATTAGCTTAATATTATTAGAACTTCTTTTTATTATCATATTACTTAAAGAATATTTTTCCGAGGATACCCAGAATTCCATATCCCAATCTTTTAAACCATCCTTGTGGATATTCTAAGTCAACATCGGTGGTTTTATCTTTTCTAATTCCCATTCGGAAGAGAAAATTATGTGCCATCCACTCTAGATACATAGATCTCCTCGTTCTCTTGAAGGCGACATGGTCTGGATAGAGTTTCTGTATTTCATCTAAGACGCCATAAAATTCAGCCTCAGACATCATATAAGAATCGAGAATTTTGATTCTATTATCTAGCATCTTGTATCTCATATTTCTTTAATTCCTCCTTCAGTTTATTCACTGATCTTTGATATTTATCTATTTCTTTTTGAAGAAAGTTAATATCTGCTAAATAGTTGTTTTTAAGTAGTATCATAGTGGTTTAATTTAATTTAATTTTATATCCCCTATAGTTTTAGCCATAGGGGATATGATTAGATTAGATATTATCGAAATCTCTCTGATAATGTTCGAACTGCATTGAGAGTTGGATGTCAGCTCTATCGGTACCATCCTGATCCATACCATTTTCATCCATAGTTCCATCCATGATAATACAATTATAGAACTTTAGACGTCTTACACTGATACGGCTTGAGTTGGTAATAATAAGTTCAATCATAGGAGCTACCAGGTCATCCTTTCTGAAAGAGAACTTAGTGTCAGGGTCAGCAACACGATTTCTCCAGTCTGTCACAAAATATGTAATAGCTTGGTCTTCCTTGTCAACGAAACTTAGGCTTAGAGTGCCACTAGTATCTTGTCCTGTCTGTTGAATGATTGTGAAGTTACCTCTCATTCTTTTCTGAATTCCGGATACGCTATAGTTAAGCTGAACATTTACGGAATTAAGTCTAGCATTAATTATGGAGTCTCCTGGCCAGTATACGATTGCAGGTGGGGTCCATTTAAGCTCCCACATATCACCTCTAAGGAACTCTTTATTATCGTCCCTATAGGTATTGGTGTAGTCAATAAAGTCCATGTATCCTTTATTTCCATGGACTAGGTCTTGCATTTTAGTTGCCATATTTCTTGTAATTAATAGTTATGTCTAAGGTTATATTATTTTGTAGAAGTTCTTTTGTCCATATATCAACTTCTACATCTAATAATTCCAATTCAGGATAGGGAAAATAACTAGATATCTTCATTGATTTAACATTTGAGAAAATAGCTACACGATTAATTATGCCTTCTATTTTCTTTTTCATAAGTGAGTTAAACTTTTGCCCTATTATTTCCCACCTTCTTTTTTGTATCTCTCGATATAATTTTCCAACAATGAATCTAAGAATTCCAGAAGTAGTGTAATTTTCTCCATTTTGATATTTATTATAATAATAGTATTGATTATTCGACACAAGATAATTACATTTATATTTTTCTAGAATTCCTTCTTTACTCATCATATATGGATTATGAACTTTTTCTTCGTTTCCTATATTTTCATTTAATATTGGCTTATATATAATATCTTTAGCTTGATACTTTGCATTTCCTAAATTTTCCAATAAATTTTTTAGATATAGGTAATACGAAGGGCGAAGTTGATTTTGATATATCATATTACCGTAGAAATAAAGTAATCTATTTTCTTTATCTCCTAGATAATTATCAAGATATTCTTCTTTTATCTCACTAATTAAAAACTGAAATTCTCCGGCCGTAGCATAAGGAAGAAATATCTGCTCATCATTTCGCTCGCCAAAGAGAGAAATATTAGGAATCATAAAAAAGTCCGGAACCACTGCATCTTCGAGCGTTTCACCTATGAGCAGCTTCATTGATTTCTTATACCATTCGGCCGTTGGATTTTCAGTCTTAGCTCCATCTAGATAAAATTCACCCTCCGGAAGTTTTTCAAGATTTTCAGTACTGCAATAGACTAATTTTGATTCTCTATTTATCTTATCTAAAATCCCTTCCTCTCCAAGCGATCCTTTAATGTTTCCGATATAATATTCTGAGTATCCATATCTTAGTATCTTAATTACATATCCGTCTTCTAAGGCATCTTCTATGGATATCTTTATTCGAGATTCATCTATGTCGTATATATTAGAGTCTCTTCCGATAGTTTTTGACCAAAAACAAGCGATACCTTCGGATGAATTAAGAATATTAGAATATATCACATCTTCCTCCTCTTTTGCTTGCTCTATTGATACAGAAGATATTGATACCATATCTATTATATCTCTTCTAGTGTTTGAATATATTAGGTATTCTTTATCAGAGACAGCTTTTTTTAGTGTATAGTCAGATCCAATAATATTAACTAGATCTTCAAAATCATTTATACTTTTATATGTAATTGTACTAGTCCTTCCAAATTTATTCTTAATATCTTCTCCATCCCCTTTATAGCAGATTATCCACTTGCCTGATAAAGATTTAAATCCTAAGTATTCACCATTAAGAATAGGCTCCCCAGTCCAGGAAATTTTTGTTACATAAACTCCTGAATCTCTAGAATACGTAATTTCAGACGTGACTTCAGGTGTTTTAAAAATTTTTCCATTATCTGGAAAATAATTTGGGTGACAGTATTTTCCACTTTCAGAAATTATCAGAGTATCCCTATTTAAAAGAGACTTAGATGATTCTTCAGAAACTAGATCGTTTTCCTGAATCCACGAATTATCATAGAATATCCATACACCGTCCGATGAATGATATCTAGTATTACTTCTGGCCGGAATATATTCTTTAATGTAATCAATTGAAGGAAATTTGGTAGTTCCTTCAAGATACATATCTATATAATTTGTTGTATCTTGTGTTCCAGGATTTACTGGTTTATAGAGATACAAGGTCACACCAGATTCTATGAGTTCTCGTAGATAAGAATATTCTGAATATGTTTTTCCAAACCAAATATCTAGCTCATCCAGAGACCTAACCCTAGTCGGAGATTCATAGGACATTGAAGAACTTGGAACCTCGGACAAAATCATAAAATCATCTGGATCATCGTAATATCTATTGGCTTTTATTGTTCCAAGTTTTATATACATAATTACAAATATATATCTCTTTCCTCTAATAGTTCTTCAATAGCTGTATTAATTCTTGTATATCTTGTTTCTAATGCATTAATATTGCTATCTAATATACTTGGAGTTGTTAGTTGAGAGTTTTGCAGTAAGGCATTGTTCAAGTCCTGCCTATCTGTTCCAGCTTTTGCATATCCTGAAAGAACCTTAGGGTTAGTCGTTGAGTTTTTGGCAGCTTGTTCTAGGGCCGGCTTAGCACTATCAGATTCAAGAGGTGATCTAGGAACTTCGCTTCCGTTGATGGTATCATCAGGAGGGTTTTCTCCTACAATAGAGAAGGAAATGCTTAGATCTTGTCCACCTCCCTCTATCTCTCCAGAATATTCTTCATTAAAATCTTTCATAACGCAGAGAAGATCAAATTTTTTTATAGTAGAATATTGAGGAGTCATACAATAAACCCTAATTCTAAATGTTACATTCTTGTAATAGGCTATACAAATCATTGACTTATCTATTGCTGTAGGAATGGTTTCAAACTCCTTCATATAGAAGTACCTATCATGTGCTTCAGAAAAATATGTAGATACATCTGCACATCTTTGAAAATATCTTCTCCAAGACTTATACTGATCATCCACTACAGAAATTCTAAGCTCGTTGGTATATTCTACCGAAACTGGATAGTTAATTTCTCCATCAAAAAGACCAAGAGATTTAGAAACTAGCTTAGATTTTTGAAGTTCAAACCCATTAATAGGAATCCATTTAGAATATTTTGTATGATGATTGTGTTCTATAGTATTTTCTCTGTTGATTTCTGCGATTGATGGAAGATATGACCATCCTCCGTTTTGAGTGTTACTTATATATGGCTCTATTACAACTTCCCAGTAAGCGTTTGTATCAAGGGTTAGATTTCCATCTTTTCTTTTCATAAGCTTCCATGGGTTAGTAATATACGGGCTATTTATAAGCGCCTGTTTAAAATCTTCAAGTGTATTAATGGAATCAGAGTTTGGACAAAGATCCATAAGCGTCAGTTCTATTCCTTCCCCAGCAAAATAATCAGAGGTGTTAAATACAACTTCTCCCCTAAGAGCAGATTTCCAATTATCCGTAGCTCCTTTTATTTTCTCAACTAAGCTATCTTTTTTCTTAATAAGAGGTGCCATTAGGGTTGCTGCAATGCCATCATCTAGTCCTAGACTATCATAAACGCCATTCAGACTAAGTTGGGCCGTTGTTGATATATTATTCACTACTTTCCCCAATTCACCTGTTAATCCATCTACAATTTCTTTATGAGCATTTACTACATCAGTCGAAATAGATTCTTTATTCAGTCTTCTTAATTTTTCGGTTCTAATCTCTTCAAGCCTTCCAGTTGCAATATCTACCTTTCCTTTTGGTCTATTCTGTGGTTTAGATGTATCTATTCCACCAGTAATTCCATCTATAAAGGGAGCTATAGAATTAAATCCTCTTCTGATAAAAGAACCAATTCCACCACCAACCAGTCCAGTAGCCCCTCCTTGAACTAGAGACTGAATTCCTTCCAAAACAGCACTACCGCCTGGAAGTCTAGATCTATCAACGCCTGTCAATTTCTCAAGTTTATTTCTAGCTACTACTAGAGCCATTAGTGTATTCTTAAGAATATATTCTCGTGTTGTAGAAGATAATTTTCCGAGATTTGTATTGGAAGCGGCATCTGCGGCTAATTCAGCCAGTCTTCTTATATATCTATCCTGATCATATAGAGCCGGATTTAAGAAGCTGGTTGGATTTCTTGTTGGATCTTCATTTTCTGATACCTGATATTTTGCCCTTTGAACTCTATTTTCTTCCCCATATTCTTGCCTATACTGTTGATCTGTATATTTTGATAGAATAGTATCTTTCTCAGGAATATCTAGGGACTGAGACTTTGTTGCTTTCTCGCTTAAAGTTTCTTCTCTGTCTCGGCCCTCTTTTCCTATGTATCCAGCATAGTCTAGGAGCTTCTTCTGTTTTTGAAGAGTGTCTGCGATTTTCTGTGCTACTTCATGTGCTCTACGATCCGATAATTGAGTATCTCCAAGATAGGCAGAAATAATTCCAGCGAGCTCTACATTCCCTTGTCCAGTTAGTTCAGCGCCCGTCTGACCAGGAACTAGAAGATTCATTAATTCTTCGTAGAGTTCGTCGGCTGACATTGAATCAAGAACTTCTTCTATTCTTTTTATATCTGGAACATCTATGTATAGTTTGTCCCCTGGAAGTTCTCCTATTTCATCCGGTTTAATATCAAGTCTTGAGTCAGGAAGATCTACATCCCCAGGATTAATATCTATTCTAGAATTTGGGAGTTCTGGATCTTCTGGATGAATTTCTAATCTATCTTTTGGAAGCTCCCCGGGCCCCTCTGGAGATATTCTAAGTCTATCATCTGGAAGCTTATCTGGGAAATCTGGACTAATTTCTAGAACCTCCCAAGGTAATTTTTCGGGCTCAGTTATTCTTAATCCAAGTCTTTGTTGCCTTAGATCGTCCGGTTCTTCTGCAAAAAGATTTTCAATATGTTGTCTAAGATCATCCGGTTCTTCAGGATTTATATCGACAGTAGTATCAGGAAGTTCTTTAGGAAATTCTACGGATATTCCTTCTTTTCCTTCTGGTAACTTGATATTCCGAAGATCTTGAAGTTCAATAAGTCCTTCTGGAAGACTTGGATCTTCTATATTATTTAATGTTGATTTCGAATTAGGAAGAGATACATCGACTTCTTGAGGATAAATTTTTTCTTTATCTTTTGGAAGACCTGGAAGTTCTCCTACAGATATCTTAACTAAAGAATCCGGAAGCTCTACAGGCTCTTCTATAACAAGTCTTTCTTTTCCAGTCTTAAGTTTTGGATCTTCTACATTCAGCGGTTCCTTATCGGACGGTAAAGAATTTGGATCTTTGGGGTGTATATCTACTTTATCATCCGGAAGTTCTTTTAGGTCTTTTACATGAATATCTATCCTATCGGTTTTAAGTTCTGGATCCTCTACTTTTAATCTTATTTTGTCTTTTTTAAGCTTTGGATCTTCTACATCTAATTTTTCTTTTCCTCGTGGTAGATTTATTTCATGCTCAATATCAAGACCTTCCTTATGATTTGGTAAAACTACATCCTTATTTCCATCTAATCTTATCCTCTTATCTGGGAGTTTTATAGTTTTTATCCTAGCATCCTCTGGTCCTGAAAGTGGACTGTCTGGCATATTTTCAGAAATCCACTGTTCTTGTGTATCTCTTATTGCCCCTAGATACTTGGAAAGGCCTTGTATTTCTTCGGGGCGAGTCAATCGTTCACACCCCGGTATCTTATTCCCGGAAGTTATTTTTCTTTTTTCTTCCATTATTCATCTAGGGTTTCAATTATTGATGATAGCGTGTATACAAAAAGAACATCGGCGGCCTCAGAATATCCTTGCTTCATGATAATCTTAAATCGATATGTTCTTTTATTTCTTGTATATTGAAGCTCATCACCTACTTCAAGAGAACCGTCTGGGCTATAAGACTCAAGTGTATCTCGGTTTCTAGCCCAGACATCTCTCATTTCATTTTGATTAACGATTAGTCTAGTATGAAATTCATCGTAATCATTTTCCAATGCTGACTGAGAAGAGTATGTGCCGCCGAAGACATTTTTCCATTTAGAATTATCTTTGGGACGTAAGACAACAAAGTCAGTTCCCATAAGAGCCATATGTAATTTAATATTCTTCATTCCAAGTGCATAGAGTTCGTTGGCTCTGTCCAAACTCTTAGCAGCCATATCTTCAGCCATAATTACTTATCGTCTTCTAAAATTGTAACAAATTCGTTCTCCTCTATAATGTATTTGAGGAGCTTAAAATATTGTATCTCATTTAATCTTCCACCATATATAGTCATAACATAAATATCTCCGTCTGGGACTGTCTTTGTTTTAAATGCTCCGGACAGTCCTCTAATAAAATCGTCGATATCATATTGACTGTATTCATATTCATATGGAAAATATAGTTTAAGATTTCCCAGGTCAGATGTTATTGATATTGAGTCATTCGGTATTCTAGATGCTACATCATAATCATCAAGTCCTGCGTTATCTAATTTCTTTGTTATTCTGTCAATCATTTGTCGATTCCCTGAATATAATCTCTGTTCTGAGATATTTTTATATTGAATAAGAGAGATATTATCATCAGAGAGGCATGCTACTAGTGTTTTATCTGATCTAGAATGCTTTACTTCCAGAAGAATTTTATCTGGATCTACATGTTTTCTAGACACTATTCCCATCTCTCGTATAAAATCATCCTCTTGATATCCAAGATCTCTAGCATCGTTTTCTATCTCTTCTAGTATATTCGGATGATCATATATTTCATCTCTGATTTTCCCTAAGAGATGTGTATATTCATCCTTTCTAGTTTTTCCGATGTAAGTAAATCTCTTAGTTCGTAAAATTATCATAACTATCTTCCTTGTCCTCTGTATGGTTTTACATAGTGCTTGGATGACTTAAGCTTTGACGTTCTGCATTTTGAGTGAATTCCGCGTCTTTTTTTATGCCTGTTATCCCTGCCTCTAGTTCCAGTTGTTACTATTTGTTGTACTCTTGCCATATAGTTTATATAGTATTTCCATATTTCTGCTGTTGCCAAGATTGGAAATCTTTCCTGGTTTGTCCGGCATTTAATCTCCACCTGTTTCCACCAGTTTCTTTATTAAACTGTTTCCATCTAGTAGTATTTGCACTATTCCTTCTTGCAGGACTAAGCGCTTGAATTCCGGTGGGTTTTTCTGCTAGTTTATTTTCCCAATTTTCTTTAACTTCAGATAAAGAGAAGTTTTTTCGTAGTATAATCATTTGTCGTATAAATTTATATTCCCTTGATAAGCCTTCATTACTTTCTGAATAATAAGTTCAGCTTCTTTTCTGCTCTGAATGCTGTAAGTCCAAACTATAACTCTTCCCGTATCTTTTCTTCCCATCTTGAGGAGCCAGGGTTTAAGAATTTTATCTAATTCCTCAGACTCTTTCCCCTTATTTGCTGTAATTATTAAGAGTCCAGAAATCATAGATAGTTGAACAGGCGCATCAGACTTGGAACCTACAGTATAATGAAATCCCTCTATATATTTATTCTTCTTAAGAACGCCTTCAAGATAAGTATTTCCAAAATCTTCTCTTGGAGCAGGGTGACCCATTTTAATTAGTTCCTCTGCGGTTATTTTGTATGCCGCGCTAAGTAGAAGCCCACAAATAAAATTTGCAAAAGATATACCAGGTCCTTTTTTAGTATTTATTATGGAACATAGTCCAGATTTTGCGAGAATTTTTAGTGCCTCAAATTTTCCTAGTGCGGCTACACTAAAATTTTTAGTGGTTTCCTCCCCGAGACCGCCTTCTTCGCCTGCTTCACGTAGTCTAGAATCTACTATAGCTTTATTATCAAGAAGATTGATCTTGCATCCAAGAACTTGTGAGAGCTCCATTATAAAATTACTAATAACTTGATAATTAGTGAACACGATATCAACAGCATATGAATTTAATTTATAGTTTATTACGCTACTATTATATTCCATACCGGTATATTTTTTACAATAATAATCAAGTGTTTTGTCTACCTTATCTAATTCTTCATTGGAGAGGTCAAAGGTATACATAGTAATTTTATTATCTTGGATGGCAAAATTTATTTTATATTTAGAAACTTGCCTATCTGAGATTCCGAATTTTTCGTCTATATCTGCTCTCTTATCTAATTTATCTCCAATCGTAACCCCAGCCATTCTATAAATTCCAAACTCTCTTCTTATATTTCTATCGATCTCTTGGAATTTGACTTTTGACATTGGTTTGTGAAGATAATTAATAAAGAATTTAAGAAAGATTCCGGCTATACCCCCAGCTTTACCACCGGTCTTAAATCCTTCCCATGCAGTTGAGTCTTTTAACATTGCTCCAACAGCGCTTCCGGCTAAAGCTCCTCCAATGGCGCTTTTGCCTATTACTTCAATAGCACCAGGAACTTTATCCATATCTTTTGGGCCTGTATAGTGACCCTCCTTAAGACTAAAGTCTTTTTGTCTAAATTTTATCATGCCGTTCCAAATAATAATTTTCTTGGAGTTTCAAATATTTTTTCACCAACTCTGATTAATAGTTTTCCACCTTTTTCGCCAACTCTAGAGATAGCTTGGCCTCCAAGGGCTGAATCTCCAGGTAATGGGGTTCCTTGAAGTACTCGCCCAAGACTTTGTAATTCTTCCATACTTAAACCTCGTATTGGCTCTGTCACTGCCTCAGCACTTTGTCCGGCTCTAGTAACAGCTTTTTTCCACCATGGAAATGCCTTTTGAGCTGCTTGATCTACTGCTGCGGCTGCTGGCATTATCGGGGTTACTTGTATTCTAGCAGCAAGACCGGGATTTCCTGCTCCTAATGCTGCAGCGACTCCGCCGTAATTTATAGCAGTTCCTACAGCAGCGCCAGGATTCTTCGCAGACCAAACAATTCCATCAGCAACAGTATTTCCAGGATTTGAGACCATTGTTTGTGCTTTAGCTACTCCATTAATTAATTTATTTTGATCTTCTATTGCTTGTCTATATGGTTTAGTTCCTGCTCTCTGAATTCTAAAATACCTTTGTTTTGCCTTGGCTCTTAATACTTTTGGGTGATTTGAGCTTTGATACAGGCTTTCAAGAGCTCCGGATTTAATTGCAGCTATACCTTCATTTAATCTATTAGATGCTCTTCTATATCCTAAAAAGCCCTTAGTTATTCCAAAACTATAGTTTTTCTGTCGCAAGAGTATCATAATACTAATTGCCCATACCAAGAAGATTGCAGTGCATAATTATCACACCTTGCACGTAGTTCTTGATATGCTATATCTACGTGACTGAGAATTTCTAGAGGCGAGTTAGGAAGTTGGACGGAAGCCTTAAGTTGTCTGATGTAGTCTAGGACATGAACCATACATAGATCCATGAAGTAATTTCCCTGTGCACCCTCTTCTACATTAAGCCAATATATTGCTCCCTTAGTCGAGTCTGGATTAAATGATTTGTCTGCTGCAAAATCTGGAATAATCGGTCTAGCACATATTCCCTTAAGGTAGAAGCATTGATATGGATCCCACCAATCGCCTAAGAAGACATATGGTCGACGATATTCTGTAACATGCTGATACTCCCCTGCAGTCGGCCACGAACCTGGGAAACGTATGTAAGGAGTAGAAACTGGGACTAAGACAATCTGGTCTTCAGCTATAATACAGTCTAAGAATAGCGTGAAGTTGGATTTAATTTCATACCAACCGCGTCTCTCTGCCCATCCCCAACCATCACCCATTTCGTAACAGGTTTTCATTTGTCCCTTATTTAGTTTCATTTCTAGCATAAGGGGAAGGGTTACTTCAAACTCTCTTAGTGCTTTTTTTATAATTTCTAGGAGAGCTTCATCGGCAGATATATAATCATTTAGTCCAAGAATTTCTTCTAGGGAGCTTATAGCTAACATACTAGACCGAATTAGAATTTTCTTCTTAAGGTCTACTAATCTTGTTTTATCCATTTTCTCCTAGTTATAAAATAAAAAGAGAGGAGCTAAAGATATGTAGAAATCACACGAGGTTTAGCCCCTCCCCTATATAGTTTTTAATTAAATGTCACTACTTATGTCCATTCCAGTATCAAAGTACTGAAGGAGAACGTTGACAAACTTCAGAGATCTTGCAAATCTGATATTAATGCAAACCTTGATCTTATTCTGACGAGCAAGAACTGGGTCATATTCACAGAATACCTGGAAAGCCTCAGGAGCATTTCCGTCGAGGCTCATAATTTGGGTATTTAGGAAGTATTCCTCAACGCTTCTTACATCTGCACAAAGTCTCTCAGTAATCTTCTTACCAATAAATTGGGCAAGGAGGATAGGCTGTACTTTAGCAATATGAATACCCATTCTGACATTTCCTTCGTCATTCATAATGGTATTCTCTGATTGCTTAGTATAGTTATCATTCATCTGCCAAATTTGAGCATTGGTATTCCACATCACAGTATTTACTTTCTTTGAGAGAAGAAGTTGTCTCTGTCTCTTATTAAATTCAACCACAGGTCTCTGATATCCAACTTTACCGTAGGTCTGACCAAAGAGACTTACATACGGTCTATTATTTCTGTAGTTCTGAGCAACACCTTCCCAGAAGATAACTGACGGAGAAGCCATGTATTTAAATCCAAGGGTTCCGGTATCAATATCCCATGGGGCACTCATATAAAGTTTCCAAGAATCCTGAGAAATTCTATTGGCTCCATTTCCGATGGTCATATAATTAGTGCTATTGACTGTAGAAATTGGATAGAAATAGTTTCCGTCTTCAGACATAGCAAGATTAGCTAAATAAGACTGGAAGCTTGGTTCAGTATTTCCAAGGTCGGTTAGTCCCTCTACAATATAAACCTCATTTTCCTGAATCTTATCTATAGCTCTCTTAAGATCGCCATCGGTTATATTAAGGATGCTGCAAGTATCCGGATCAATCGAAAGATCTACATAAATCTGAGACTCTTTCTTTCCGTCATTGCTTTGCCACTGATTGTCTCTAGTTCCATTCTCTTCATATCTGTAGAGCCCGGCTTCAGAACCTTCAGTAACTCTAAAGATAGCGCCAACTGGAACATTCTCTCTTGGAAGATCTGAAACATTAGAGATAGTATTTACACTAAATCCAGATGCTTCTTCTTCTGAGATTTTAACCCAGTGGTAGTCATCATTATCATATCCGAAGTAATTTAGTCCTAGGTCATGAAGATCATCGGGAAGCTCCAGAGAAATCATCTTAAGCATGTCGTTAATTTCAGAGACTTCCATATCTCCTCTACCAAGAATATTTCCAACAGTGAAGAATGCAACTTCTTCATTCACGCTCGGATCAAAAACTGCAATTTCAAAGAAGTCACGATAGAGAATCTTCTCGTCGGGTTCTTTAGTTCCATTCTTTGTGAAGGTATCTAAGACCGTCGGAAGAACAGTATAAGGAGATTCACCTTCTCTGTTCAGTTGTTTCTTGTTAGTGTCCGAAATTGATTTGGCAACGACTGCGTCGTGATTAAATCTTCTAATTCTAACCTTAAGTTCTGAGCTAGAGTTATAAATATTTAATGCAAAATATTTAGACTCGTCAAATCCACTAGCTGCACCAGAGTTAAGATCAATCCATGCTTCTTGAGGTAAGTTATTCTCAGTCCAGTCTACCTGGCAAGGAATAATATACTTGCAAGCATCCATTGTGATCTCTCTTGGCTCTGTATATTCGCTCTCAAGGAATCCTGATGCAAGATAAACTTCTTCAAAAACAACACACTTAACTTGGTCCTTGAAGATTTCTGGGCTATCTACCTCTTCCTGCATCTTAGCATCTTTATAGAACTTGTATTTAGGTGAGAAGAACATCGATGTCTCATTTAGCTGATCTACAAGGTCAACAAGATTTCCTACATAGTAATCATACTGTGCACCGTCATCTGTAGTTCTGTTACCAAAAACACCAACATTACTTACTGCAATAGACCAGCCGTCGGTATTATGGTCAGCCTCATCACCTTCCCAGTCGGTAACAAATTTAAATCCTCCAGAGATTTTCTTTAAGAGATTTCCATCTTTAAGAACATATTCATCTAGACCAGAGTTAATATCTAGAGGCTTTGCATAGTATAGATTGTCTGCTTTAGAAGCACGGACACATAGCATCTTAGTACTTCCAGCCAGACGATATGCATTAGCCCACATAATTCCCGCCAGGCTAGAATCGTCTCCCATATAAAATCTATTAAGTCCTTCGATATAATCCTTTGTTAACTCTCCACCAGATGCATAAGTTTCAATAAACTCTTTCTGGCTTGTGATTAGTGTTGGAGTAGAAGGACCAGCGTCTGATATAAAAGCTGCCCCAACTATCAAATCTTCGCCGACCGTAGGATTTAGGGCCGCTGTTCTAATTCTTTCCTTAACCTTTACATACGGTTCAAGGGTTTGTTTCCATTCTGCCATATTCTATTATTAATTTAAAATATTATCCAACCTCAATAAGATAAACTGGATATCCTGAATGTATAAATCTTTCAGCTATACCAGTTACTAGTCCTGCATCGGCTGAAGAATCTGATATAGTGGTTATAATAATGTCATTAAATCTATCGGACTGTTTCTCAGTAACCGCAGAGTAGTTTGGTATATTTTTGATCAAGTCCTTAGTTATATCTTTGAGCTTTGGATCTGATACTTGATTAATTAAAATTCTCAGTTCTCCATCAACTCTCGATATTGAAATACAAATCTTCGTCCTAAGTCTAGAAGACTCCTTTGGGTCTCTAGTAAAATCGCTTCCTTCTTTTAGTCCCGCTGATTTTAGTGCATTTACTATTTTATTCATTAGTCTATTATTCGCGGTAGAACGAATATTAGATTTTTTAGAAATAGCATCAATACTAGAACAAGTAGCCCCAGCAAATGCACCAAGAGCTGCACCAATCAAGACAGTTCCTAAAGGTTCCATTCCAAGTTGAGAATTCGGAGCCGAAGTTTCCTTCTTTTTAAAACGAATACCTTTTCCTAGACCTGCTACAAGAGTTCCGGCACTTGCTCCTAGACTGGCACCAGTTAATATATTTGAAAGAAAGCTGTAGTCTTTTTGTCTAAATTTTATCATTTTAATTTTTTATTAAAAGATATGAACACTGGCTATGTTATCTTCTTCTGAAAAAACCTCTTAATCCTCTTGACTCTACGTCATTATTAGATCTAGATTTAGATTTTGTTAGTTCTGTAGACTCTTTAATAGCTTTGGTTAAATCTTCCATAGCTTGTGTTTGCTTTTTATTGAGTTCTGCATCTTTTTTCTTTTTAGATATATTTAGACCGAGGTTAGCTGCAGCCAGTCCTGTGCTTGTAATAGCTAGGGTAGTTTTTACTGGATCATCAAAGGTTTTTTTGAGTGCTGCCTTAAATTTACCGAATTCTTTTTGTCTAAACTCTATCATATAAATTTTATCTAATAAGAGTATCCATCTCTTTGAGTCATATTGGCTTTCCAGTCTGCCTTTTCTCTTCTCATTGCTTGTCGTTTGGCATATTCTAGACGACGGTTATAAAACTCATTTTCTTGTTTTTCTTTTCCCCTTCGATGAAGCATTACTGCAGTTCCAATAGCGGCGCCACCTATAAGTCCAGGTTTTGCTCCCCTTAAAAATCTGCCTGCGCCGTTTCCAACAATTGCTCGAGCTTTGTTGAAAACTCCGCCCGTTACAGCTCTTGGTCCTCCAGTCCCAACAATCATTTTTCCGGCGCCTAGGGCCAATCCACCAACTAAAGCTCCTCCTAAGGCACCAGTAGCTATAGCGGTACCATTAGTCATCGGCTTCTTTGCCTTTTCAGCTAAAATATCAGAATCTTTTGCTCTTTTTAAAGCATCAGTTTCATCATACTTAGTGAAAGCTTTTCTTTTTAATATATAAGTTCCCATTTTAGATTTCTATTAATATTTATTCACTAGGAATCTGCTGTTCCTTAGACTTTTCATAAGCAAATGCATTTTTATCTACTGCTCTTGTCGCTCCTCGCACGGTTTTATCTCCCCAAGTAAACGGCTTAAATGCTAATGATCCTACGCCGATTGATCCTATTAAAGCAGCTTTCTTATGTTTTCCTAACCAGGTTGCAAGATTTTTGGTAGCTCTTGAATTAGTCTTATCATTTGCCATTTGCGCTAGAAAGCTGTTGGTCTGTTTTTTACCAACTCCCATAACACTAGACATTCCACCTAGAACAGTCTCTCCTATGGTATCAGATACTTTTCCGCTTTTTATGGCATTAAGTCTTCCCCTAGCTGCTCGCTCTGCATACTTAGTCGGATCTAATTTTTGAAGAACTGATTCAGCTCGTGTATTTCCTGCTTCTGCTAAATTTCTTAAATTTCTTGATACTGCTTTAGTTTGAGCTTTTCCCCATTGTTTAGCACCAGATTCCATCATCCAATTACCAAGTTTATTTCCTTTAGATCCAGCAATTTTCTTACCATAAGTCATAAACATATTATTGGTTTTCTTGGCTAGTCCAGTGCCGAGGACGCCTCTTCTGGCTGCAGCAACAGTCGCTGCCGTCGCGGCAGCACCAATAGCAACCTTCTTAAGAACAGATCCCCTTTTCTTTTGTGAGAGTTGATCTGGTTGTTGTACTTCTGCATATTGCTTTTGTTGCTCCTGAGACTGCTGCGCCCGAGCTTGGGCTTTTAGTTGTTTTCTTTCACCTAAATATCCTAGTCCACCCATAGCTCCAAAGCCCAAAGTCATAGCTGTGCCTCCAATATTTATTTTTCCGTTATCTTTGACAAACTGTTCTTTGAATCCTTTCTTATATGAGTCGCCTACTTGACCAAGCTTTCTCTTCCACCATTGTCCAGCCCCAGGTCCTGTTGCTTTTTTGTACAGATTTTCAAACCCTCTTCCTAAAGCTCCATGTTTAGCAGCAAGGACAGTTCCTGCCGCTAAAGCAGTACCTGCAGCAACTTTGGCTAAAGCCTTCTTTCTTTTCTTTGCTTTTTCCTCTTGAGATATCTCTGGTTTTGGAAGAGGTGCTCCACCAGTTAATCTCTTTCTGTCAGCCTGAATAGCTTTATCAATTCCATAGCCAATAGCTGCCATGGTTGTTCCCATAGCAAGTCCTTGACCTAGTTTTCCAGTTATATTATTTCCTGCACCAGATTTATTAAGTCCTCTAGCAAACTCAAAAGCTGTCTGACCAATTCTTTTTAGCTTAACTCCGGCTTTAAGACCTAGTGAAGTATATGATTTTTGTTGTAGAATTCCAGCAGCAGCTTGTGCTTTTGATGGATCTGTTTCAGCTGCTTTAGCTATCTTATTCATAGCCTCATTCTGTTTTTGTTGAAGCTTAGCATTTTGTCTCTGAAATTCTTCCTGTTGTTCTGCGGCTTTTTTATTCTGATTATGACTCTGAACCATTTCAGGAACAACCATTGCCACAGTTCCTAATATAAATTCTTTTTGTCTAAATTGTATCATGATTTAGCAAGGTTATTCAATTGATTCAGCTTTTCTTTTTGTTCTTGAAGAGCTTGTTGGTTTTGGTCGTCTTGTTCTGCCCGCTGGTTCTTCCCTGCTGCAGCTGTCGAAACCATTCCAGCAGCTGACATTCCTCCCATAACTTTATTCATCGTACTAACGTTCTTAGAACTTCCTCCTCCTAAAACATTTAATGTTTTTCCGACGCCAGCAGCTAGTCCAAAATATTTTCTTTTAAATATATAAATAGCCATAGGCAAGTCCTCCTATGCTACATTTGTAGGTCTTGTCCTGCATTCTTGAGACCTTTACCAAGACCTCTCGATAATTTATTACCAAATGCAAATCCAGCAATAGTTCCAAGAGGGCCTAGTGCAGATCCTGCAGCCGCGCCAGCAATTCTACCAGCTAAGCCGCCGGCACTGGAGTCTAATACTTTACCGGCACCTTCCATAACTCCACCCGCAGTAGACTTAACCGCTCCGCCTACAGCACCTAGAGTATTTTGAGCAGCGTCAGCAAGTCCAAAATATTTTCTTTTTAATCTGTATGTAGCCATTTTCCTGTTCTTCCATTATTTAATTCTTTCCTATTCTTCCGTATCTCTGTATTTATATCCTCAGTCTCTTTTAGTTCTTTTTGTGCTTTTTTCTTAGCTTCTTTGAGTTCTGAGGAAAAATTCAGCTTACCTATATCTTTACTTAATTCTCTTTGAGTACTAGATCTCCCTAGTCTATCAAAGTCGGTATCATATTTTCTTCCTTTAACAAACCCTACCGAAGAATTTGTATTAAGAACTTTAGTTGCTGAGAATCTTTTTATTATCATAGATCGAGAAGATAAACTTTATAGTTGAGTCCAAAAGGAAGAATGTTAAGAGCGTTGATTGCATCTTGAACTGTGTCAAATTCAAGAACAATTGATCTACTCTTTTTATCATAATCTATTGTATCTCCTCTTGGTACTGTGGTTTCGTATTGAATTTCGCCAGAAAGGGGAAATAGTTCAGTGGACACCGTTGGTCTTGGACCGCCGCCTCCACCATTATTTCTCTTCTTCTTCTCTTCAAATTCTTTTTGTTTAAATATTATTGGCCCTTCTATTTCAGAATTATTCTTTTGTTTAGCAAAGATACTACCTCCAACTTTTAAGGATGATCCAAGTAATTTATTATATCTAAGCTGTCCTGGAAGTCTTACTGCATCTGGCATTTTTGCTTTGGCGCCAATTTTAAGATACATTCTATATCTGTCTTTATGAAAGGTTCTCGTTGATATCACAAACCTTTCAATTACAATATTATTTCCTTTGAGTATCGGGACGAGAGAGTTAGAGCCGATTATCTGTATTCTTCTCCTCCATGCATCATTTTTCTGAAGCTCTGTCCAAAGATATCTCATGGCATCGTACTCAGAAAATTCTTTTTGTCTAAATTCTATCATGATTTAACAACTGATAATGTTTTTTCCCATCCGAGGAGATCTATTACATTAAGTACTTTTCCAAGGTGATCGTCCTCGGCAGTATATGTTCTAGCTTTCTCGTCTGTACCTGTAATTCTCATTCCACAGATACTTTCTAGTAATTTTTTATTATATCTATAAAACTCCTTATCCTTAATTTGTATCTCATAGTAGCCGGAAGTATTTCTTTTAAAAGATACTAGGACCAAAGACTTTGAATTAACTCTGGAAGCTTCATCTGCTTTGTCAGGAGTTATTATAGTAAATGGGGTTCCTTGTTTTTTAAGATACTTTATTGCTTCCGGCATCATGTCTTGTTCAAGGACCCTTCGTTGTCTAAATTCTATCATCTAACATTTATTTAATTTTTCACCGGTATCTGAAGCTACCAGAATTGCATTTATCTCTTCTACAAAATTATATCTATCATCTAAGACCTCATAGAAATATAGGTCTGCACTGAATTGACATTGATTTGAGAAGTTTGAATTATCGTCGGACTGATATTGGTGATTAAAGTCCTCTGTTATCTGTCCCCACTTAACCCCACAACTCCACCTTTGTCCATATCTGTCGGAGGTTTTGAATTCACAGAGGTTAGTGAGAAGATTTACATTATTGTATTTATTTTTAAAATCAAAGAACATCGGCGTATCTGGTGTCCTAAGGGTGAATTGAATTGGAACCCTGTGTTGCATGACCCTATCCCAATCATCTTTATAATTTGGGTGATGAATTCTGACAGGAGTTTGGTCGAAGCGATAGGATATATAAGAGGTTTTTGCTAGTGTTTCCTCTCTATTCCACCGGACGAGTTCAATTCCATAATCGGACAGAATACGTCTGAGTTCTAGAATAAATTGATCTTGATAGTCTATGGATCTTATAACATAATCGTCATATCTTCGGCGGAGAGAATAAACGGTCGTAGAATCCGAAGTAAGAGTCAGGTCTGAATCCTTGAAGAGAAGTTTTGGAAAATTTCTTATCTTATAACACTTCGGCTTATTTCCGACCGGTCGTAGAAATTTTAATCCGCCGGACCAGAACAAGAAATCTATAAATTCTTGATTATCTACATCTTCTTCTGAGACAACTATGGTAGTAGAATTATAATCTTGTACTACCCTTGATTCACTGTCAGATACAATAATCATGTGAAAGATATGTGGGTCTGCAGTCATTTTTTGAAACTTCAGCCCATTTAAAGTTACGTAGGTTGTAGTAAATTTTTTAAGTCCTGTAAGAGCCTCTAGAACTTCATCAGGATCTCCATAGAATTTAATTCCTAATTCATCTACTAAAAGGCCTAGTGGAGTTCCTGGGACAAAAGTTAGAGTTAATGTAGAAGTAGCTGTATCTTCGGTTAATGAATTTACTTTTCCTTCCTTTATATTAAAAAACTTACAGCCTTTTTTAGAAACTAAGTCTAGGCCTTTATAGATGATTTCAGACATTTTAGATTATTTTTGCTCCGGCTTGTTTTACAGTTCTTCCGGCGTTAGTCATAGTATTTCCAACCTTATTTAAAAATCCTTCAGGTTTACTTTTTTGGAGATTTAATCCGGCTTTTTGAACACTCGCACCGACGTTTTTAGTAACTTTTCCGGCACCAGATGCAATATTCGAAGCGGCTCCTCTAAATCCGGCGCCTCCTTTTGCAAAGTTTGATGCAAGTTTTCCAAGTCCACCAGCACCATAAGCGCCAAGAGCTGTAGCACCAAGAGCTAAGGTTCCACCAGCAATAGCTAACTTCTTACCAGTAGACATGCCCTTTTTCTGTTCGCCCTGTTGCTGGTTAGGATCAGCGAAATATTTTCTTTTTAAAGTAAATGTAGTTGCCATATCTTAATTACATTTATAGGTTTTAAAAAAGAGAGAACCTACCCACAGGATAAATTCATATGGATAGATTCTCTCTTTGAGGTTTTTATAATTAATCTAAGATACTTTAGATCTAAGATTAGAAGCCGTACTTGAAGACAACTTTCTGTGCGAGCTCAGGAGCCATATACTTGGTGCCTTCCTGATAGTAGATACCGGAAGCCATCTGAGTCGGGTTGTTGTAGTTGCCAATAGTAGGAGTGTCAGTTAGAGGCATGTAGATACCACGAGCTAGAGGAGCCATCTGACCATCAGCAGTCTTGTGGATTGCATAGAAGGTAGCCTCACCCTCACCCTCAACGATATCGGTGGAACGGAGCACAGGAATGCCATTGTACCAACCTAAGAGGTCGTTGATGTATGAGCTCTTAGTATTTCTTTCCCACTTGCCAATGAAGGAACCCTTCTGGAACTGGTTACAAGCCTGGTTACCAGCGACATAGGCGGTAACGGTTACACCCTTGACGGCCTTGTTAGCGAGAGCGGACTCAACATTAACTAGGTAAGCGTCGAAGAGGTCAACCTGGCTACGATAGTCATGGAATCTCTGAACCATGTCACCAGTAGCTCTGTTGAGGTCGAGGTCATCCATTACGGAACCTACATAACCTTCCTCAAGAGTAGTGACGAGCTTGAAGTTGATAACCTTGGTGTAGATCTCACGAAGCTTTGTGAAGAGGAAAGTAGCCATGTCAGCACCGGTGGCTTTCTTCATAGCGCCAAGAGCAGCGATATTGTATTCAGCTACGAGCATATCAGGAACGGTAGCAAGACCGATCTGCTGCATCTTAGCAAGGAATCTCTTATCGAACTGGTGAGCGTTGCTAGCACCGATAGTATTGGAAGGAGTGCCAGTGACATCCTCTTTACCTACGATAGTGATGGACTCTTTGGTAGCATCGCCAGTTAGAGCTGCACCGAGTTCGAACTCAATTCTACCATTGAGGTAGTTGAGAGAACCAGCAGTAAGCTTTCCAGCAATTGCCATAAAGTTGCCCTGACCGTCATCAACAAGTTCATATTTCTCAGTCTCGGTGACGACCTTTACACGGACAGTACCAGGGATGAGCTTTCTACCAACAAGTGCGCTATAAGCAGTAGATGTAGTAGGAGTGATTGAGAGCTGGAAGTTACCCATAGCCTGGATATCCTGATAGTTGTCAGGACCAAGGTTAGGAATAACGCTTCTCATGTCAGTAACACCAAGAACGTCGAACCAATAGAATAGACCATTAGGCTGATCGAAGTCTTTTTCAATTGACATGTAGCCTGCAAATGAGCTTACATAAGAAGCTACAGAGGCATTGAAATACTGAGTGCTTAGAAGTGGAGTCTCGGCATATCCAGAGAAAGTCTTCTGAAGAAGATTTCCATTATTTCCAAGGCCAAAGACATCCTTCATCTCGTCGTTACGAGAGAAGAGCTTTGCATATTCATTAGCACGAATTCTTGCATCCTCTACGGATACTGAGCTATTTACAAGAGCCGCCATCATCTCAGGCGTCTGCATGAAATTAGAATAACTATTCATAATATTTATATTCCTTTTATTAATTATTTATTACTCTTTTGTTTCCAGCCAGGAAACGAGTGTATCTGTTTCACTAAAGGTTCTCTCTTCTTCATCATCATAATAGTCTGAGAATTGAGCCTCTTGGAGATCTTGCTGAGCACCTTCTACTGGTGCAGCTTTGGCATTCATAATTTGTGCTTCCGCTTCAGCTGCTGCGGCCTGAATTGATTGAACAGCGGCAACGGCCTTATCTTCAATAGCTTCAGGAGTCATAACAGGCTGAGCAGCCGCGTTTGGATCAGCAGATGGATCGACCGGAGCTTCTACAGGTTGAATAGGATTGCCCTGTTCATCTACAATAAATTCTGCAGTTTGAGGAACAGCGGCTGCCTGAGCTTCTGGAGTTAGACCAGCATCAGCAAAGAACTTATCAAGGGTTGTAGAGAATTTCTTCTCTTCCTTAGGTTCATCGTCTTCTACAGCTAAATGGTTAGTAAGCTCTTCTGCCTCTTCTTCACTAATAGGATGTAGTTCGATTTCGCCTTCATTCATTTCAGCCTTAGTAAATTCTCCATTATCCTTATCTTCAATAACTGCAGTGTTGGCATCTACTGGAGTGATAATCTCATCATCGTTTTCAATTTCTTCACCAGATTCAATAGCATCCTCTATTTTTTCAGAATCTGCTTCATCTGAGAATAGACGAACCATATATTCGGTCATTAATTCTTCTTCTGAGAAGAATTTAGTTTCTTCTTCATCTGTATAGATTTCTTCATCGGTATCAGAGAAGTAACGATCTACAATATAATCAGATTCGTCATATTCATCTTCGTATTCTGAGAAGTCTCTTTCATCCTCATCATATTCATCTTCATACTCTGAGAACTCTCTTTCGTCCTCATAGTCTTCGTCCCCATATTCTGAGAAGTCTCTTTCATCCTCATCATATTCATCTTCATACTCTGAGAAATCCTTTGTTTCTTCACGGCCTTCTTCTACTCTGTCTGGGTCTGAATCGTGTCCAGCGCCTTCAGAGTCAACCTCAAGGTGAGATGTTAATTCTTCGGCTTCGGATTCTCCAATAGGACGGAAATGAAGTTCATCATCATTAAGAGTAACCTTTGTGAATTCTTCGTTCTCTTTGTCTTCAATAACTGCGGTATTCATATCTACCGGAGTTACAATTTCGGATTCGTTTTCAATCTGCTCGCCATTTTCAATAGCGTCTTCGATAACTTCCTGAGAAGTCTCTACATCATTGGCAGCCTCTGAGAATAAACGATCCATATATACAGTATTGTCGCTATAATATCTGGTAACATAGAGATCAAAGTCATCTGTATCTGAGAAAGTAGCCTCTTCTGGTTCGTCAACATCAGTAGCATCAAGACCATTTAGGAGATCTGCGGCATAATCACGAGCCTCTTCAAAGGTATCAAATACCTGAACAGCATCTACGCCTTCTTCCTGTAGTCTAGCAACGAGCTCCTGAGCGTCTTCTTCAGAATATACAGGTGCATCAACAATTACATGGTTGAATGAATCTACGCCGACGACATGCATAGGAAGGAACTGATCATCATAGTCTTCTGCAGCAGGAGAGAATGCCTCACTGTCTTCCTCTACGCTTGAGAAGTTCTTGCTGTCAAGTTCGGTAACTTCCATTTCATCACCGTCGAGAGTAACTTTTGCTTGATCACCAGTTGATTCAGAGGTAACAACAACAGAGTCGTCGTCTACTTTCTCAACTTTAAGATCTCCAACTTTAGCGGTTTCTTCTGATTCTAGAACTTCGCTAAAGACTTTTTCACAGAATTCTTGATCTGAGAAGATTCTCAGAACAACTTCATTGTCAGTAGAGACAGAAAATTCTTTTTCTTCACCGGCGCACTCACAAGGATTTTTTCCGCATTCAGGGCAAACCTGATCTTCAGCATCCTCTGCTCTTGGCTCTCTTCCTGCTTCTGCAGTTCCCTCAACACTGGGCTCATTTCCTGCTTCAGGATTGACATGCTCTTCAACTTGAGCCTGAGGATCCATGTGTTCCTCATAATGCTCATCGGGAGCGCCAACCTGTGGACCTGGAGTTACACCATCCCCTTCCGGGTGGATAAATCCCTCAATTTGTTGACTCATTTCTGCAGGATAGAGATCATAGTTTCCGTCATCTGCTTTTTCTGCAATAGTAACCTCACCATTTCCTAGATCGGTTATAGCAACTTTTCCTTCACCTAAATTTACATACTTAAGTTCATCGGTGTCTACGGAACCATTATCTTTTGCAGCCTCGATATCGTTGGCTACCTGTTCTGTTAGTTCCTGATCTTTTTCTTCGGTCGCACTAAAAAGGCGATCCATTAGTCTTGTATTCTTCATAATACCTCGTTTTGTTTAATTTATTTTATGATTTCTACATTATCTCCATCGATCTTTACGATACCTTTGTTCTTAAGTACCTCCATTATGTCGGTAGGAGCATCTTCGTATCTTTCGTGTATAATTTTTTCAAAGTCCGGCTTTCTTACAACTCTTCCGCCGAATTCAAGAGGAAGGTCATGAGAAATTCCAGAATCATGTAGGTACCTCTCGTTATCTCCTTCGGCCGGAATTTGATGAGCCTTCTTAAGCAGTACAATAGCCTTGGGTGGGAAATTACCTCCTTCCTCCAAGCGATTTATAACTGCTTCTTTTGGCTCACTCATAACGGCCGGATCTAGTTCGAGAGTTTTAGTAACAGATATAACAATCTTAGAGAACATTCTAGACTCACAGAAAGCACTGGGGGAGATTTTTATATTTCCATCTTCCAAGGTCTCTGCAAATCCACGCTCTTCTAAGTTCTGGCCTCCGAAGATCTCATTATATTCTTCTGAGCCCAGTGTTTTTCCGCTATACTCTTTAAGTTTAAGCTCAAGTTCATCAGAAGTATCAGAAAAAACTCTCTGAAATGCTTCTTCTTCTGAGGTTTCAGAAAATAATTTTATATTTCTTGTCTTGGCTTCGGGAGTTGAGAATAATTTCCGACGCTCCCTTGTTTCAAATAGCTTACGTCTTTCCATATTATTCTTCTCCTCCTTCCTCTTCCTCGAGGTTCATTTTATCACTGTTCGGTCCAAAAACTTCTTCTGTAACTGCCTTAGTAAATTCAAGATAGGCAGCCTGAAGTTTTTGATATCTCATCTTAGTTACATATCCTTGCTTTCTAGCCTCTAAGTGTGCTTGACGAAGTGGTAATTGAAGCGCCTGACCTGCTACTCTTAAGTTCTTTGATATAGAACTGGTGCCTAGGAGAGTATTTATTTGTTTGCCTTCTATCACTTGATCCGTACACTTATTTAGAATCATAAGGACCTCAGAATTAAGCATAGACTTCAGCGTCTTAAGGTCTTCTGGGTCTATCTTCTCTGTTCCTCCCATAGACTTAATTGCCTGACGATAACTTAGAAGACATCTTCTAAAGGACATTCTAAGACCAAGCTTCATCTCTCTAAGCTCTTCACGAACTCTAGCCTGTGTGAATTCTCTTTGTTCAGGTACCGATTCTTCAAGAACAGGAATCGATTCAATTTCTGATACAACACCATCGGCGGAGAAAACTTTTGCCTTAAGAGTTGTATAGTGTCCGTCGATTTTACTTGACTTAGGGCCACTATAGATAGAACTTAGGTCAGAAAAAGCTTTTACCTTAACACCTGAGAATTTGAAATCTTCCGGTGTATATTCTATCTCACTAAATTCTTTCTCGGAATCAGCGTTGTCCTCTTCAACATTAAGAATAGTTGCCGCCTTCCATGAAGGATTAAGAGTAACATCAATGCCCTTAAATTGAACAAGCTTTTTAAGATAATCACCATGAACACCATTATCAGACTGCCAGAAACCGACAATTACTGCACTAACTCCAGGCATAATTCCATTTCGAAGCATACCTTTAAGTCTTTTTATATTTTGTGCCGCAAAGTCGTCCATGACCGTCTCATCAAGGAGTTCAATTTCACAAATTAGCCAACCGTCCTCAATGTACATTTTATCTACATAGTGAGTTGGTGCAGGAGCTTTATCAGAAACGATTATCATGCTATCATCTTTACCAACTACCTTGCTTAGAGTAGCTCCGGTATCTGGGAAATTAGCATTAAGTGCACGAGCTCGGTGGCTTAGAGATCCGATCATCTTATGCATCTCTAGGGCATTCTGACACTCTTCACTTCGTAGATAAGCTTCCATCACGTCCTGGCTCACGATACTGCCGTCTGATGCTGGTATCCCAGCGACGCTCAGAACTCTACATTTAC